>Ga0102941_1000018_pt1 | contig 52217 bp, 37 predicted proteins | sample SalPonR2_C_D2_MG_FD_79281 | JGI IMG/M metagenome (GOLD analysis project Ga0102941, IMG submission 79281) | Salt pond soil microbial communities from South San Francisco under conditions of wetland restoration - Salt Pond MetaG R2_C_D2_MG | ecosystem: Environmental > Aquatic > Marine > Intertidal... | reverse complement strand
GAGGTTTTGGCCTCAAATACGAGATCACCTTCCGCTTCTTGTGATTGAATATTAAGATAATTGATAAAAATTATCAAGTTTTACTTGACTTTTCTTAGACTAACTCCCTGGGATTCTTCATCGAAGTCCCTGGTGACCGTTGTGACCTAAGTGACCCAAGGGAAATGGTAATGAATTTTTCAGGTTTAGTAGAATTTGTCCCTAAGGAACCTTGATGAAATTCCCTAAAGGGGAATTATATCCCAGCCTTGGGCAACGCCCTGGGTGTAGAAGTAGAAATATAAAAATAACAACCCTGAAAGGGTTGAATACATGCATATTCATCCCCAACCATATTTTCCATCATATTCCACATTATAATTCTCCAGAAATTTGCGATATTCCTGCTGGAAAGATAATTTTTGTAGCAAAAAGTCAAATTGGAGAACTAGCTATTTCCAACAAATTTATACAAAAATTTTGTGTTTATTATTCAAGCGTTATTAACTCCGAAATATTAGATTTAAAGTAACCCCCTGGCCCCCTTGTGGTGAGAAATAAATGTAATGAATTTTTCAGGTTAGGTATAGTTACTGACCTAACACGATCCCTAAACTTCTGTTCCTAAGGTGATTCATTTTCCCGAAATTATATCTCAATATCAATTTACTTATATTATTCCTGGAGGATAATTTAGAATGAGTAAAAAATGTTGTACCATATTTCAATTTTTTTAAATATATTTTTATAAGGATTTTTTTCTGTAATAATAATGATAAAAATTTTTGGTTTGTATAGTGAAGAGACTAGCCTAACATAGCGTCTGAGAATCCTTTGTTGTGGGTAGTTCTTTTTTTAACCACTTTAAAGCGTCTTGAGAGATTAATTAAAAACTTTCGCAGTCTTAATACTGTCAATTTAAAATCCAGAGCACACCTTTATTACATTAGTTACAATCCCAGCCCACAAAATGATTACCTTGCTACCATAAATTTTTATTTTTTTGGGTTGTAATTGAGATAACTTCGTAGGATAGGTTTTAAGCACTCTATTTTGCACTTAAAAATAGTTTATTCTATATCTTCTTCAGCAAAGTATTTAAGAAACTGACTTCGTTCATATAATTCTGGATCATCTATATGTGACTGATTTAATTTTCCCTGGAAATCGGAAATATAAGTATAATTTTTTTTGTGCATCCAGATTTTTAGATCCTCCAGAATATTCTCTATATAATTAATACCATTTTGATAAAGAGTGGATACCACCTGCACAACGTTAGCACCGGCCAATAAACACTTTACTGCTCCTTCACCATCATGAACCCCCGTACTGGCTGCGAAATCACACTCAATCCGGTTTGATAACATTCCAATCCAGCGTAAAGATTGAAATATCTGGAAAGGTTTGCTGAGTGTATTTCCGGAACACATTTCTAAATTTTCAATATCAATATCAGGGGTATAAAAGCGGTTGAAAAGGACCAACCCTGAAATATCATACTGAGATAATTTATATATGACATTTGAAAGGCTGGAAAAATGGTAACTGATCTTCAGGCTTACGGGTTTATCAGTATGACTGGTTGCTTTCTTAACGATTTCAAATATTCTGGCTTCTATTTGACTGCTGGTTTTATTTTTATCTAAAGGCATAATGAAAATATTTAATTCTATTGCATCAGCACCCGCTCGATCGATTTTTTCAATGAAATGAGTCCATTCCGTAGCTGTATTACAATTAATACTCGCAATTATGGGTAAATCTGTTTTCTGCTTGGCATTGTTTATGAGACCAGAGTATTCTTCAAGATCATGTTCTTCAATATATCCTGAAAGATAGGCCTTTTCCTCAGGGTGGGTCCCTTTCTGTAGGGAATTTATCTCTTTTTTAATCTGTTCTTCAAAAATGGATTTGAGAACAACTGCTCCAGCACCTGCTTTTTCTATCTTTTTAATATCCTGAATATTATCCGTTAAGCCACTACTTCCTACTATGATTGGATTCTTTAATTCTAACCCTAGATATTGAGTTTTTAAATTCTGCATATCTTATTCCCTTTTCTAGTATTATATTTAATTCTGATCATATCTATAGTCAGATAATTATTTCTAAACTAAAATAATCATTAAAAACAATGTAGACATATTGTAAGGTTTCTTTAAGTCGATTTTTAGCAACATATCAAACATATAGGACTAATCTCAACAATATAAACTCATCTTACAACCATTTATAAACTAAACTTCCTCTTATTCCTGGCTTTCCCCTTGCAAGTATAATAAAAGTTGATTGTCGGGATGCCCGGATTTGAACCGGGGGCTTCTTCGACCCGAACGAAGCGCGCTAGCCTGACTGCGCCACATCCCGAATTGTTTTAATTTAATATATTATAGGATAATATCAAAAAAAATTTGTTACAACCAGATATGATGGTCCTGTAAAAAGTGTCTTTTATGTCATTATCATAGACTTATGGAATCTAACCATATACTAATCCTCTGTCAAACCAAATTATCCAATCAACTAATATTAAAGAATTAAAAAGCATTATTCTCTATTTTCTGGACATTTTTTTCTATTTCTTTATTAAGCACATCAGGTAGCCCTTTTATTTCTGCACTTAGAAAACCTTTGACTATCAAGCTAATTGCTTCATCTTCATCCAAACCACGTGACATCAAGTATTCAATTTCATCCTGCGCTACTTTTCCTACTGCAGCTTCATGGGATAGATCAATATCGGATAATTTACCATCAAGTTCCGGAATAGTCCATATTCTTCCCTCATCGCTTAGAACAAGGCCCTGACAATCTAAATGGCCATGGCATTGCTTACCTTCACCTGAAATTAAACCACGAGATATAATTTCTCCTCCAGTTGTTAGAGCCTTAGCAATAATATCAGTGCTTGTATCTTCAGCTTCTAAATAAACCTGCGATCCAATATCAAGATGCGCCCCTGGTGGTGCAACTAGAATATTATTGAAGGATGAAGTTGCTCCTTTTCCTACTAGATGAGCAGAAGGATTCATCTGCACATCTTTAACTGCTTTCATACTCACATAATTTGATATAAAAGTTCCACCTTCTTCAACTGTTACACTCGTCCTTGGTCTAACTTTAACATCCTCATCCCAATTATGGATCATTGAGTAGGTAACTTTTGCACCTTTTTTAACGTAGACTTCCGAGACTCCTAGATGAGCACGAGGTTCCTTGTCATTCTTTTTTGAAGTACAACCTGTGATAATTTCCATTTCAGAATTTTCTTCCGCAATTATGACATTATGAACCGACTGGATTGTACCCGAATGCTCTAAATATAAACAGGTTTGAACAGGAAAAATTGCTTCCTGCCCCTTCTTTGATCGAATAAAATACCCCTGACCATCATTTTGTTTGACTCTCTGAGTATATTCATCCTTATTAGGACTCACATTATTCCACCAGTAATCATTTTTGATCTCTTCGTATTTATCAAGAGCATCTTCCATATCCATCAGCTCTACTGCCTTTTGAGGCATATTACAATGGACAACAGATTGATCTTTCATCAAAAATTGACCAGAATTTTCATCAGTATCAGGATCAACTCCAGCATGCTTTAGATTCTCCTTCTCATCTTCGCTTAAATCTGACAAATCATCTTTATATTCATGCTCATTTTTATTTTCTGTTTTTAAGTCGTCTAAATCATTCATATCACTTGATTGCATCTTTTACACTCCTCAAATCCATTTTCTTTTATCATATCCAGTATTTCACCAGGATTACCTTTACAAACTATTTTTCCTTCCATAAAAACTATGGCTCTATCTGTATTTACATATTCCAGAATATGACCGGTATGAGTTATTACTAAACCTGATCTTTTTCTATGCTCATGAAGTTCTTTTCTGGTTAACTCATTATCTTCAATGATTAGTTCTTCATGTAAAAGACTATTTAAGGTTTTACCAATTAACTCCACATTTTCCACATCAACTCCAGATTCAGGTTCATCAAGAAGCAATAATTCAGGTTGACGTACAAGTAGTTGAAGTAATTCTGAACGTTTAATTTCTCCCCCAGAAAAGCCATCATTGAGATATCGATCGATAAAACCTTCTACATTTAGTTTCTTTGATAATTTATCATGTCCTGCTTCAAGCTCACCTGTCATCTCAATAATATCTCTGACTGTAACACCTTTAACTACAGGAGGACGCTGAAACATCATTCCTATCCCTAACTCTGCTCTTTGGTTAATTGGTAAATCATTGATCACTTCGCCATCAAAAATAATTTCCCCTTCCGTAATATTAAATTCTTTATAACCCATTATAGCTTTTAATAAAGTAGTTTTACCACACCCATTGGGCCCAAATAAGGCCACTATTTCACCGTCTTCAACTTTTAAGTTTATATCTTGTAATATTTCTTCCCCTCCAACTGCTACTGATAAACCTTTTATTTCCAACATTGTACACTCCAGTGTTTTTGTTTGCTAACATTACTTCGATAACATAAAAATCAAAAGGTTACAATCTACTGCTATATTTTTAACTGAGTGGGATAATTTATGAATTTAAATGTTCATAATATTCATCTGGACTTAATTCATCAAATTTTCCCTTTCTATTCAAATATTTACGTACTTCCATACAAAGATGGCATTTAGAATAGTAACCTTTAGGATCTTCTTTAAAACCGTAATTTTCTGCAAATTCGAATAAACCCTTAAAATCATTCCGCAATAAATAACCGAGAATAGGTTTTTGAGCCGTATTTATCCCCTCCTCTAAAATCTGATTCAAATTCTCAATTTTTCCTAGAGAAATTCCACCACAATAGCCAGGTATGTAATTCCCATAATTATCAAAATGGTTATGCCATTGTCTACCAAAAGGAGGAGTACACGGTGTGTCAAAATACTTGCAGGCTGATTTTTTTGTGAATACATCCAATGTTTGAGGTATTTCATAGGGTGCTCGTCCCATCATGAAGAATTCTACATTATTTAAAACATAATCTGATTTTTTCATCTGAACATAGTTTTCAAATGGCACAGTTTCTTTGATTCCTAATTCCTTAAATCTATGGTAATAGGCTCGCTGATAAATCATTACATTTCTACAGAATACTTCCTTACTTGCCCGAATACAGCGTTTTGTATTTTCAAAAGGAGTGTATTCCAGGTAAAAGGGATTGACCGAAATTAAAATTCCTTCCAAGCCTTTTGATTTTAAATTACGTAATTTATCTAAAGCAGCTTGCTCATCAGTACACCAGGAGCAATTGCTTTCTACAAATAAAGAAGGTATCCCTTTGCTAGCTGCCTTTTCTATGGCTAAAGAAAGTAAGTCATAGTTTAAAAATGGCTCTCCCCCGGTAATATGTAAGCCGTGGTTGGGGGAAATAGTTTTTGGACCATAAGGGGCCGGTTGTATTTTATCTGCTATCTGATCTAAAGTATTTTCCAATTGTTCTTCAGATATCCAATTGGGGTTCCAATCCGGCTCGCAGGCATACATACAGTGTTGACATCTTGAATTACATTTATAGGATAGGATTAATCCGGCTGAAGCAGGTTCTGGAATTGATAAATGCACTTTCTGACCTTTAATTATATTAATTTCAATCTATACTAAATTTAATACCAAACTAAAAGAAAACTAATGGTTTTTAAAGTTTAATTAATTATTACCTGGATAATTCATTTCATTCTAATTCTACCCCTTTTGCTCGCCTCAAAATTCTAAGGGATCAACAGAAATAATATCTGGAAAATCTTTTCCGCCCCAAAAGATAATGTGTTCAGAATAAATAAATTCCGCGGCAGCAACCTTCAAATCATTCCTGATTATTTAGCAGCTCAGTTTTTTTAGTATCCCAGGTTTAATAACTATTTATCAAATGGGGTTACTGCAAAAAGGCCAATGTAAGTCATATTGAGCGTCATCAAAGAGACCTCTATGAGGGAGTCGAAATCTGGCTAAACACTTTAATAACAGGAAGAAATAAATATTATATTCCTAGTAAATTTTTAGAAATAACCCTTTTTGCAGTCACCTCATCAAATTAATTCTGATTGTATTAGTAACTGTTGTGAAAAATTCAGATGTCAGGTATAAGTAAATTCTACAAATAGAAAATTTTGTACCTCTTAAAAAATACTATCCAGACAGGGTAGTAAAATAAGTATTGCTTTATTAATTTTACTTAATTCTACCCTGAATTAAAAATTGAGGGATGAATTAGATTTCACCCAAACGAACTCCCCCATGTTCTCTTACACTCAGTTTAGTAGAAGATTTTTCGCCAAATATACGTTCTATAAACCTTCTATAATCTTCCGTCTTCTCTCTTTCTATAAAAGTCTGAATAGTACCAGCAAAGCCGCCTCCATGTACTCGAGCAGCACCTCTTACCTCGTTTTCATCAAAAAAATAATCTGTTAAAGATAGGGCTAATGATATACCTTGTTCTTCAGGCATTTTCGGGGTGTAGCAATTCTGAAGATATTTAAAAGAAGAATCTCCTGAATTTTGGATGATTTGTAAAAATTTGTCATAGTGGTCATCTGTAATAGTCTTTTCTAGCTCGTCTACCCTTTTATTTTCCTGTAAAAAATGTAAACACCGTAAAAGAGCTCTATCACTTAAATCTTCTCTTAATTCGGGAATTTTTTCTATTAATTTGTCTTTATTAATGTTTCTACAAACACTTTGGTTAAATTCCTGTGCAACTACTTCCATCTCTCGTGGTATAGCAGAATAATCCTCTGTTAAATCAGCATGGGTTCCTCCAGTATCTACTATTACTATATCAAAATCAGCTTTGTCCTGATCAAGGCTCATTTTGTGGATTTTGGGCTGATCCTCTTTGAAATCGATTTTCAATATTCCTCCTTTTGCAATAGCAAGTTGATCCATCAATCCACAGGGTTTCCCAAAATAAACATTTTCCGCATATTGCCCAATTCTTGCTATTTCAGTTGCACTTATTTCATTAGCATTGAAAAGAGAATTAAAAATAGTCCCTATTAAAACCTCAATGGAGGCAGAAGAGCTCAATCCTGACCCAACTCCAACTTGTGAGGAAATAAAAGCGTCAAATCCCCCTATTTCATAGCCATAGTCATCAAATTTACTGGCTATTCCCCTAATTAATGCATTAGTAGATTCTTCTTCATTGGGTTCAGGTTCTAGATTATCAAGATTAACTTCAAAAACCGGATCGAATTTTTCTGAAATTAATTTAACTTTATTATCATCATTAGGTGTAACTGCTGCTATTGTATCCAGATTAATACCAGCAGCGATTACTTTCCCATTGTTATGGTCTGTATGATTTCCACATATTTCAGTTCTTCCTGGACTGCTAAATAAATATTCCGGTTCTGAAGAAAATTCTTTTGTAAAATTATTGATCAAATTGCGATATCTATCTTTTTGTTTGTCTGTATTCTTGCTGTCTAAATATAAATTGTCAAGAAACGAATCCCTTTCAATTTTATTTTTTATGTCCATAATTATTCCCCCTTATGTTGTTTATAATGGATTGTAGAGAGTTCATTTAATTTTTCTGCTGCTTCTTCAGGTGTTAAATCACGACCAGGTTCTGAGAGCATCTCGTAACCAACCATAAATTTCTTTACATCGGCTGATCGTAAAAGCGGGGGATAAAAATGGCCATGTAAAGTCCAATACTCATTATTTTTCATATTAAAAGGTGTTTGATGCCAGCCCATTGTGTAGGGGAAAGAAGTCTTAAATAAATTATCATATCGAACCAGTAGTTCCTTTAAGGCAGTTGCTAAAGATGATTTTTGTTTTTGGGATAATTGAGTCAACCTGCCTATTTGATTTTTGGGTAAAACCAATGTTTCAAACGGCCATACTGCCCAGTAAGGTATCAAAATAATCCATTCATCATTCTCTGCAATAGTTCGAGACTCTTTTTTAGACTCTATTTCTGCATAATCAATTAACATTTGTGAGTTATTTTTTTCAAAATATTTTTTTTGGGTCTTTTTTTCCTTTAATGCTTCCTGAGGTAGGTCATCTATTGCCCAAATTTGCCCATGGGGATGAGGATTAGAACAGCCCATTATAGCACCTTTATTTTCGAAAATCTGAATCCAGTTAAATTGTTGTCCTAATTCTTTTGTCCTCCTTTCCCATAAATTTACAACCTGAAAAATATCTTCATGTCCCATCTCTGCCAAAGTAAGATTATGTTTGGGAGTAAAACAAATTACTTCACAAGTGCCCTGGACAGTCTTACTTTTAAACAAGCCTTTCTCTTCAAAAGTCTCTTCTTGAGTGTCAGGCAATAATGAGGCAAAATCATTGGTAAAAACAAAATCAGTTTCATATTCCGGGTTGATATCTCCATGTGCTCTTTCATTGCCTGGACATAGATAACAATCTTCTTTATATTCTGGTTTTTTCTCTTCTTGTGTAGATTCTTCTTTGCCCTCCCAGGGACGATCTGTCCTATGGGGAGAGACTAAAATCCATTCATCTGTCAATGGATTATATCTTTTATGTGGTTTGTCAGAAAATGTAGCTATTTCTTCCATAAATTCTTAAATCCCCTTCTTAAATTTTGATTTTACAATTCAAAGGGCTGGAATTGACCTCCAGCCCTTTTAAATACTATTTTTACCAGAAAATTATGTATAAAATGATTACTATACCAATTATACCGGCACCAAGATATTTGATACTTGGACTTGTTTCTACGTCAAAATCTTTTCTTTCAGGCATTTCAATAGGTTCTTCTCTAGGATTGAGATAGGTCATAATTCCCATTACAACCATAATGAATATAAATGTTATAGCCATTCTATTTAAGAAAGCAATTTGAGTGATATGCACTGGTTCAAAAATTGGTAATTGACCAAAAAAGACTAATAATGTACCGTAAGTAAGAGGACATAAAATCAAGGCTACACTACCAGCTTTTTTAGGTGCTTTTTTAAATATAAGTCCGAAGACGAAAGCAGCTAAAATACCAGGTGAAATAAAGCCCTGGAATTCTTGTATATAAGTAAAAATACCTTTTAAAGCAGGATTATTTAACATCGGTGCAATTAAACAACCAATTAATAAAAATATTCCTGTAGCAACACGACCTACGATGACTTCCCCTTTTTGACTGAGATCTTCATTAACTGTCCGTTTGAAAATATCCATTGTAAATATTGTAGAAGCAGAGTTTAACATGGAAGATAAGGAACTCATAATTGCCCCTCCAATTGCAGCAAAGATAAATCCTTTGAAACCATGGGGGATAATATTCTTAATAATTAGTGGAAAGGCTGCATCTGAAGTTCCTGTGGTTAATTCCTTGGTAAATAATTGATAGGCAATAATTCCAGGTATAACTATTATGAAAGGGGTTATAAGTTTTAAGAAGGCGGCAAATATCATTCCTCCCTGGCCTTCTTTTAAACTTTTAGCTGCCAGTGTCCTTTGTGCTATAAATTGGTTCACACTCCAGTAATAAAAATTTGGTATCCAGAGACCGAATACCAGAGCTGTCCAGGGTAAAACAGGATGGTCAGCAGGAAGAATCATGTGTAATTTGTCTTGATTGGCTTGAAGGAATTCACCTACACCACCTACTTTTCCCAGTCCAACTACAAGGGCAATAAATCCACCAAGTATCAAACTTGATCCAAAGAAAAGGTCGGCAAAGGCAATTCCTTTTAAACCACCCCAAATTGTATAAATCGCTGCAATTATTCCAACTAGCCAGACTCCTTTCGTGAGCGTGACTTCAATTCCAAAAGGATCTATCCCTGAAAATAAGGTCTCTAAAGTTAAACCACCTGAAAATAAAACAGAAGCGACTAAGACAAATACATAAATTAAGGTAGTGTAAGTTGCCATTAAATTTCTTGCCAAAGGCGTATACCTGTATTCAAGAAATTCAGGGAAAGTGTAAATACCAGTTTTTAAGAATCTTGGTAGAAAAAATATTGCTATTATTACAATTGTTACAGCCGCAAGCCATTCATAACTAGCAATGGCTAAACCTGCCGAACCTGCTCCCTGTCCGGACATTCCTACGAATTGTTCACTTGAAATATTAGCAGCAATCATGGAAAGACCTATAAGAGGCCAGGTAAGATTCCGACCTGCTAAAAAGTAATCTTCCCCACTTTCTTCTTTCTTACTTTTCCACATACTGAATAGTACAATTATGAGAAAAAATGCTACGAAGATCACTCCGTCTAAAAGAGAAAAAACCATAAATACTCCTCATGATTAAATTTGATTTCAAAGATACAATTTAATATCTCGAATTTTAAATATATTTACTCGTTTTTACAAGCGATATAAAGAACCTTCAACACAGAATGTCTGTAATAATTATAAATTAAAAGGTGCATAATTGCAAACTAAATTGAAGTTTTTTATCAGAAAAATTCCAGAAAGATAAAAAATTACTATAACTGAATATTCGTTTTTTTAATATGTGCAACTCATGAAATCGAAAATTATTAATTCATTTCCTAAGATTAACTACAATGAGGTTAAATCTGTTATAATTAAGCCCTTAAAATCTGCATTAAATAGTTTTGTGAATTTTTTGACAAATTTATTAAATTCATAAGTATGATTGTCTAAAAATCATAAAGATTCAAAATTAAATACAAAATATTAATAGATATTTTTATGTCCTTTACTTTATATTTATCAGATAGCCATGAAAAATTGATAAATAAACTTCTGCAAGTCCTGAAAGATTCCCCTCAAGATCCTTTTATTGAGCAAAAAATTATAATTCAAAGACAGGGAATTTCATCTTTTTTAAAGAATGAATTAGTTAAAAAACAAGGTATAATATGTAATCTAGATCTCCCTTTCCTGAATACTTTTGTTCATAATACTTTAGAGGAATGTTTAGAAGAGCCACCTGATTTTGATTTTTTTCAACCTTCTCGAATGTGCTGGGAAATATATTCCATATTAAAAGACATTCAGGAAGATTACGAAGACATAAAACAATACATTCAAGGGGGACAGAAAACATTAAAACTTTTCCAATTGAGTGAAAAGGTTGCTGATGTCTTTGATGATTATCAGATCTATCGACCTAATCTGCTTTTAAAATGGAAAAATTGTGAAGAAGAATCCGATAGCTGGCAGGCTGTAGTCTGGAGAAGATTAACTGAGGATAGAATTAGTATTAAAAAGGGTTTTAAAAATTTTATATTTCAGAATTTAGAGTGTAGTTGGGAGAGAAATTATATTTGTGTATACGGTATTCCTACTATGGCACCTATATATTTATCTTTTTTTAAAAAATTAAGTCAATATATTGATGTATATTTCTTTCACATTTCTCCCTTCAAAGAGGTTTCTATACCCACCCTCCCGAATCAAGATAATAAATATCAGCAGCCATTTCTAAAAAACGACATTGAAAATAATTTAAATATTTCCTTTAGTAATTCTTTATTAGAAAAGTTAGGGTCTACTAATTTTGAATTTACGACTTTATTATTCAATATATCAGATAGTACAAAAACATATTTTAGTTCAAGAATGTTGAATAATACTCTTAAAGAGGTCCAGCAATCTATTTTATCAAATAATAACACTATAGATTATACCGAAGATCAATCAATACAGATACATAGTACTCACAGCCCTCATCGAGAGGTAGAGACGTTATATAATTATATTTTAGATATAATAAATAAAAGCTCTGATATAACTCCAGGTGATATAAGTGTGATCATTCCTCAAATTGACGAGTACATTCACCATATAGAAGCAATATTTGAACGTTTTAGAAATACTAAAAAGTTCATACCTTATAATATCGCAGATCAACCTCCAGCCGGTTTTGATAGATTAAAGAACACTTTGTTAAAAATATTGAATATTGATCAATCCAGATTTAAAGCTAGTTATATCATAGATATTCTGGAAAATAAGGTTGTACGTAATAAGTTTGAGATTGAAAAAGATAATCTCAATCTCATAAAGAAGTGGCTGGAAGAAGCTGGTATAAGATGGGGCTTAGATTCTGAATATCACAGCAAATATGGAGCAGTGGATTTTGAAGAGAATTCCTGGCAATTTGGACTGAAAAGAATGTTACTTGGTTATGCTTTTAGAAATGAAGATGAGGATAGATTCTTTAAAGATATTTTACCTTATGACAAAATTGAAGGAGAATATGCAATTATTTTGGGTAATCTAGTTGCTTTCATAGAAGAATTAAAGAAAACTTACCATTTAATACAGGAGGAACATTCCCTTAAAAAATGGCAAAATATCATCATTCAAGTTTTAAACAACTTTTTTAGTGCAGATAGTGAAATTCAATCTTATATAATTCAGCTACGCCATAAAATTCAATCCTGTTTTGAAAATCTTAAGCATAAAAAGAAATACAAACTTCCTATAATCAAAAATTTTTTAAAAAACAACCTAATTGCTGAAAATCAAGGTCATGGTTATTTCCGAGGAAAAGTAACAATTGGATCACCTCAGCATATGTTTGGAATACCTTCTAAAGTAACTTGCATCCTGGGACTCAATGAGGGAGAGTATCCCCGGGAGGATAGAACAATTAGTTTTAATAAACTTGGAGATACTGACTGGTTGGCCGACCGTTCTAAGCAAAAAGAAGATCAAAATATGTTTTTACAATCCTTGATGACAACCCACAAAAATTTATTTTTAAGTTATCAAGGATTTGATAATAGGACCAATGAAGAGTTTCCTCCTTCCTTAATTATTAGCGATTTGATCGATTTTATAATGGCTCCAGGTCAAAATCATAATCAATTAGATAAAAAAGATAATCCATTTATTATCAAACATCCTCTCAATTCATTTAATTACAAATATTTTATAGAGGAAGAAAATCAATTATATTCATATTTTCAAAATGATTATGAGGCTGCTTCTGCCTTGCTAAAGAGAAAACAATCTATAGATTTTTGGAATAGTGAAAACTCTTTACCCAAGTGGAAACCAGGGTCCAATTTTGAGGTAGAAACGAATCAATTTATTAAATTTTATAAAAATCCGGTCCAATATTTTGCAAAAAATCGTCTGGGGATAAATTTTAAGACTAATAAAAAAGAAATAGAAGACCAGGAACCCCTTGAATTAGATTCTCTAGAAAATTATATACTCCAGAATTATATTAGTAATAAGATCGTGAAAAATAAGCCGAAAGAAGAAATATATCAGACTGTAAAGTCTAAAGGCCAATTACCAATTAAAAATAGAAGTAGACCATTTTTTGAAAGTAAATATGAACAGATTAAACAGGGGTTGAAAACTAGTTATGTTTACAATGATAATCATTTTCAACCGAATAAACTTCTTCAAAATGCTGATTATAAACAAATTAAACTAGAAAAAGATAAAATCATCATTGCGGGAGAAATAGGTCCAATTACTAATAATATTTTGGTTTATTTTCAGCCTTCAAAATTTAAAGGCAAACATGCTGTTCAGATGTGGATCAAACACATTCTATTAAATAATTTCTACAAAGAACTTCACACTCTGGGAATTATGAAAAATAATAAAAATGAATTTCAAGGCTACTATTTAAAACCATTGCAAGAGCAAGATTCGATTTTGGTTAATTTAGTTAAGCTATTTAAACAAGGTATGGAGTCTCCCCTACCCTTTTTCCCCAATTCATCTTATCAGAAATTAGATAACCCTAATAATAGGAACTATTGGGATAGTAATTATAGAGATAATAATGAGTATGATCAATATGCTGAATTATTTTTTAAGTCAGATTTAATTGAAACCGAAGAATTTGAACAATTATCAAAAAAGATTTTTTCTCCTTTTAAATATTATCTCGAAAAATTAGAGGGGAATAATAAAAAGAAATGAGTGAACAAAATAGTTCAGCACTAGATTGGGACCTGGAAGGGAATAATCTTATTGAAGCCAGTGCTGGGACCGGTAAAACCTATAATATTCAGACTCTTTTTTCTCGTATGATTATCGAAAAAAATTATTCTGTTGATACTATTTTAGTTAATACGTTTACTGAAGCAGCTACCAAAGAATTAAAATCACGAATTCGAGATATACTGAAAAATATCCAAATTGAATTATCGAAAAATACTTACAATATAAAAAAATCATCCCCCCATAGAATCAACGGAATAATAGCTTCTGCTAGAGATAAAGATATACCCAAGCAGGTAATAAAACAAAGGGTAGAGCAGGCTCTTAATAATTTTAGTACTGCTTCTATCTATACTATTCATGGATTTTGTAATAAAATATTAAACGAGGCTGCTTTTGAAACAGGGACTTTATTTGATACTGAATTTTTAGAAGATGATTCTGAAATAATCGATGATATTTTAGCTGAATTTTATCGGAAAGAATTTTATAACAAAGATATATTTATTCAGGAAATAATTGAAGAATTAAACTTAACACTTTCAGATTTAAGAAATTTTATCAAAGAAATTATTGGTGAACAGGATTCTAAATTTATCCCACCATTGTCACAGATAAAAAATATATGTCCCTCAGATTTAAGTCAAAAATATCAAGAGTTAATACAAAATTTTGAGAGTAAAAACTTTGCTGACAAATTTCTATTACCACTTATTTACGAAAATGTAAAGAAAAACCGTAGGGATAAAACAAAGAGGACAATTCAAGTTTTCAATGAAGTATTATCTGGAAATATCAAAAAAATCACAAAACTAAAAAGTGATCGATATTATTATTTATCTAAAGAGAAATTTTTAGATAATTGCTATAAAAAGAAGACAGATAAAATAAAAAATGAAGTTCCTCAAAAATTAGAATTATTAGATCAGATAAATAAACAAATTTATCATTTTCTCAATGACTATACAGAACAATTTGAATTATCTGTTAAAAAGAGACTATATAATTATTTTCTAAAGAAATATAAGCAAGAAAAAAAACAGAGAAACATTAAAACCTATGATGATATGATCAGTGAGGTAAGGAATAAAATAATTGGTGAAGAGGGAAATAATCTAATAAATTTTGTCAGAGAGGAATATAAGGCTGCTCTGATTGATGAATTCCAGGATACATCACCATACCAGTATGATATTTTGAAAACAATTTTTGTAGAAAGTAGGAGTCATCCGATCTTTTTTGTCGGGGATGACAAGCAGGCAATTTATGGATTTCGAGGGGGAGATATTTACACCTACCATAGAGCCAAAAAAGAGTTAAAAGGGAACAAATATACCCTGGACAAAAATTGGCGTTCTTTACCAAACCTGGTTTCTGCCTTTAACCATCTTTTTAGTAGAGAATTAGGTCCGAATCCTTTTGTTAATGATTTTATTAATTATCAAAAGGTCAAGGCAGAAGAATTTGATCCTGTAAATGATTTGGAATATAACGGAGAAATGGAACCAAGTCCATTTAAACTTTTATTTTATGACCAAGAATGTAATACGCGGACTCTTTCAAAAATAGCAACCCGACATACTGCAAAAAAAATATTTAATCTTTTAAATAATGATAAATATTGTCTGAATTCCAAAAATAGAAGTATAAAACCTGGAGATATTGCTATTCTTGTTGATAAACATAGTCAGTCTGATAAAATTGAACAAAAATTAAGGGATTGGAGTATCCCAGTTAGCACACAGGCAACCGGTGATATTTTCCAGACTAAAGAAGCACAGGATATGGCATATTTTCTAGAGGCAGTAAAAAATCCCGAAGATTTAAACGCAATAAAAACTGCCTTATCAAGAAAACTATTTGAGGTTAATTGTAAAGATTTAATAGAATATTCGGAATCTAATGACCTTGATAAACAGAATGAATTTGAAAATTGGATTACTTTGTTTCTAGACTTACAGGAGGAGTGGGAGAGTTATTCTTTTATTAAAATGTTTCATACTTTTATTGAAGATGCAAAAGTTAGTTTAAAAAAGAAAATACTCGCCCGGGCTAATGGTGAACGGGAACTTGTTAATTATATGCATCTGGCGGAGCTGATAAACAAAGAAGAAACAGAAAATAATAGAGAAATGAGCGGAATAATAGTGTGGTATAATAAAAAATTGGAAAATTCAGATTCAGTCAGCCAGGAGGAAAAGGAAATCAGATTAGATACAGATAGATCTTCAGTTCAAGTTATGACTATTCATCATAGTAAAGGGTTAGAATTTCCCATTGTTTTCTGTCCCTTTCTCTGGACAAGGACCACTCACTTAAATAACAAGGCTCTACCTAAATTTCATGATGAAAATAATGAATTAAAAATAGAAATAAGTGAAGATAAAGATTATAAAAATATGGCTTCAGATGAAAGATTGGAAGAAATAATGCGATTATTATATGTTGCTATGACAAGAGCAGAATCTCAATGTTATATTATTTGGGGGAAAGTAAAAGGTAGAAAAAGAAAAAATGGTCTGACTTATCTATTTAACAGAAATGAGATTTATCAAGCAGAACCTGAGAAAGGGGAAATAGCGGATAAACTCAAGAATATTAACAAAGACTGGAATTATAAACCAGCTCAAGAAGAATTAGCACCAGAAATTGAATTAACAGAGATAGAAGAGCAGAAGATAAAAACACAGAAATATAAAAGAGAAAGTAAAGAATTGCAGGGTATTAAAAAATTTGATGCAGATACCTCACAAAAATGGCAGGTAGCAAGCTTTTCTCAAATTGTCTCCTACAAAAAAACTAATGAATTTGAAGTAGATAAAGATTTTGATGCAAGTGAACGAGAAACCAAATATGCAACAAATCCGGAAGAAATAGATTTAGAGCAACAGTATTCAATATTTGATTTTCCTGGAGGAGTCCAGACCGGAAGTTGCTGGCATAAAATTTTTGAAGACCTTGATTTTCTAGCAGATGAGGAATCTATAAAGGAGGCAGTCGAAGAAAAACTTTCTTTTTATAATTTAATTACAGCGGATTCGAATTTACGGAAAACTAAGATCAGAATAGTGAATAATATGGTTCAGAAAGTTTTGAATAAAAATTTAAATGGAAACGAGTTAAAACTATCTCATATAGGACACAATGATAAAATACCAGAGGTAGAATTTGGATTTTCAATTTCTGATAATATCTCAAAAGAACACCTATTGTCACTTTTATCCCAATATAACTACAAAAATAATATACATAAAAATATAACACAGGGAATGTTAAAGGGGTTTATTGATCTAGTTTTTCGTAAAGATGCAAAATATTATATTGTAGATTGGAAATCAAATAAACTTGGTAAAAAACATAAAGATTATAATCAAGAAAGACTTTATGAAGAAATGCAACAAAAGAATTATAACCTGCAGTACATATTGTACACTCTGGCGTTATATAAATTTTTAAAACGACGTTTAAAAAATTTTGATTACTACGAAAATTTTGGTGGTGTTTATTATCTATTTTTAAGAGGTATAACTGATAGAAATGATAGATACGGAATTTATTTTGATAAACCAGATTTTGATTTAATTCAGAGATTAGACTCGCTTATATAATATATATTTATAACTTTAGTAGTAGGGCACTATAAATGACCAAGCAACTGAATTTTTCAATCCATAATTTAAAAAAATTAAAGCACAGGGATGGTTTTGCAAATATTGATTTAGCTTTTGGAGATTTCATTGTAGAGTTAACTGATAAAGATTATAGTGCTAAAGAAAAATATCTTTTTGCGGCTGCTGCTATTACTAGTTATTCAGTTCGTAACCGACATATATGTGTGGATTTAATAAAATTTGCTGGGCAAAAGTTTCCTGAATATTCCAGTGGGCTCCAATTAAGACCCAATTTTGAAGCTGAATATTTAGATTTACCAAAATTTGAAGAGTGGTGGAATGCTTTAGAAATCTTCTCCGATGTAATCAGTAATAGCTCAGAGACCCCTTTAAGGTATGATAATAAAAAAAGAATTTTTTTACAGAAGTACTGGAATTATGAACTGGAGTTATCTCAGTTTATAAAGCAAAAATCAAAGCTCAGAAATGAAAATAAATTATATCAAAATTTTATGTCTATAAGTGATAGGTTATCCTATTCAGAAAATAAAAATTGGCAAACTATAGCTACATTTGTTGCTCTTCGAAATAAATTTTCTGTTATTTCAGGAGGTCCAGGAACAGGGAAAACCTCAATAATAACTACAATCATAGCACAGATTTTTACCCACAATATCGAAGCCAATATAGCACTATGTGCTCCGACTGGAAAAGCTGCAGCAAGAATAAAAGAATCTATAAATACAGAGATAGATCACCTCAACTGTAGTGAAGAAGTATTAGAAAAATTGAAGAATCTGGAAACCTATACTATTCATAGACTACTTGGTTCCAAGTATAGATCGCCGTTTTTCAAACATAATAAAAGCAATAAATTGATCTATGATTGGATAATAATTGATGAATCATCTATGGTTGATCTTCCTCTAATGTCAAAGCTATTTCAGGCTATCCCAAAAGATACTGCAACCGTGCTTTTGGGAGACAAAGATCAACTAGCATCAGTCGAAGCTGGAGCTATTTTAAATGATCTTTGTCAGAGTGTTGAATTGGATAGTTTTTCGGAAAAACTTCAGAATGACTTTAAAGAAGAAACTAATAGTTCTTTGGAGCTTCCCTACCTTGAAAATAATACTAGTGATTTAAATGATTGTATAATTGAATTGAAGCAAAATTATAGATTCTCTTCAAAGGATGGGATAGCTAAAATGAAAGATGCCATTAGAAATGGTCAAATAGAAGCTGTAGAAAATATATTAAGAAAAGAATATCAGGATTTAGAATTTAATATATTGAAATCAAAACAAGATCTTGCAAATAAAATTTTAGATTTTATCGAATCTTTAAAAATTGATGGTGATACAAAATATTTAAATTATTTACAAGCGGAAGATATTAAAACAGCCTGGGATATATTCTCTTCTTTTAAAATAATTAGTTCTCATCGTAAAGGACCCTTTGGTTCTGAAAAGATAAATGCTATCCTTAAAACATATTTATTTAATAACGAGGAGTATCCAATAGGGCTGCCGGTAATGATTTCAAACAACCATCCTAATTTGGATTTATACAATGGTGATATTGGTCTTATATGGAGGGAAAACAGTCAAAAACGGGTTTACTTTCCTGATAATAGATCAGGAAACAAATTTCGTTCTATAACCCTGGCTCGCTTACCTCAGCATAGCCCAGTATTTGCGATGACCATACATAAATCGCAAGGCTCAGGTTTTAATCAAATTCTTATGATTTTGCCCAATCAAGATTCTCCTCTTTTAACTAGAGAACTATTATATACCGGAATCACCCGGGCAAGGAAATATTGTGAAATTTGGTCTGACAGTACCATTATTAAAAAAGCGACTGCCAGACAAGTTAATAGACATTCAGGATTAAAAGAAAAATTAAAATAAATATCCTTAGGTTAAACATATAACTAACTTCACTAACATGTTTAATTTTAATAATCACTTACCATCTATTTTAGCAATATACATTTTTTTACTTCCGAAAATCTATTAGCTTGTATTTTATAAAAATAAATTCCAGAGGGTATATTTTTGGGTTTCCAGGTGGTACTATGCAATCCTTTAGATTTGACAGTATTCACTAAACTATTCAAAATCTGGCCCTGAATATTATAAATAGTTATTTTAACTGGACTTTTTGATTTTAAATAATATTTAATTTTAGTAGAAGAATTGAAAGGGTTGGGATAAGCTGGATATAGTTTATAATTCTGGGAATTATCAGACCCGATCACCCTATTTGATTCATCGACATAGTCTAATTTCCACCTCCTATTATTAACAAAATGGTCCTCCTGCCATTCTTGCATCAAAATTATACATGTTTTTTCTTCCAAATTATAATTATAACTAGTACTATCCCTATATATCCAGTTTTCATTTTTATATAATTCATATACAATACTTGACAAGCGATTGTTATTATAATGGTGGGAAACCTGGGAAGAGTCTCGCCATAGATCTTTTTCAGGTACCTGAACAGTCTTTTTTATCAGAGAATCATCAGTATTATATTCAAAAAAGGTCCTAGTTGTGTCTATGCATATATTTTTTGAATAATCCCATTTTCTGTAGATGGTCTGAGTCTTTAATCCCTTTTTGAAATTGTGGACGTACACTTCGGATTTCAAATATGTATCCTGATAACAAAATTTATGGACAACAGAATCACGGTTAGAATTGTTATCATAATAATACTCAGATTTTTGAGGTGTTTGCCAATTATCATTATCATCCATTATCTGAGATAATGTTGAATCTTTATAACTATCATTACCGTATTTATGAATCTTTTTACTAATAGGCTCCCATTGTTCATTTGTCCAATTTTTTGAAATCTCTTCTAATATATTACCATTTTTGTCATATTTGTATTCAAACTGATGATTATTCTGCCAGCTTTGATCACTCCATATTAAAACATTTAGACTACACTTTCTTCCGTTATCGTAATAATATTCATTTTTTAAATAGTTTGTCCATTCCCCATCTTTTTGAATTTTATAAATAGAAGATCTAATATTCTGGTTCTCAGCATAGTTAAATATAACAAGACTACTATCTCTCCAGCTCCCTTCCCATACCTGTAAAACCATTGAATCAATTGACCAATCTAAATTTAATTTTTCAGTCGGATTTTTTTCAGATAAACTTCGATATCCAATAGAACCTAATTTTTGCTTTTCCAATTTAAGAATATTGGAAGCAGAATAAATTTGAAATAATGAAAAAATCAGTATACAAAATATCTTAAAATAATGATTACTGATTATTTTCATAATACCTCCTCCCTATTTAATTCCACTTAGTTATTAAAAACTAAATTATATAATATTAAGAAAAATGGGGCGGAGGAATTATCAGCCTATACAATTAGATTTTATAATAGGTTAATATTTAATAATCTTCTATATGGTAAAACTCGGCATCTTCAACCCACTGTTTGGGACGTAAAAGTAATTCTTCGATATTATCAAGAAGATGATAGTGTTTCTTTTCCTCCCCCGCAATTTTCAAAAACAATTCTTTATATTTTTTATTATCTACTTCCTCAGCTTTTTCTTCATAAAAATCAATTGTTTCCTGTTCCAGATCTTTGGCCTCTCTATAAATATCTATTTGATCCTCATCAGTATCAAAATCTTCGCCTTTTTCTTTCCTTTGTTCAAAAATGTTAACTGTATCTGATAAAATTTCTGTATCATCCATTTCCACTTGTTCTTCTTTTTCCATTTTGTCAAATGTCTGATAATGCTTTACTTCATCTTTAGCAAGCATATTAAAAATGCTTTCTATACCTTTATCATTAACTTTCTCTGCCATTTTACGATAATAATCTTCACCATCCTGCTCTAATTTTTTGGCGTATTGAAAAATATTCATCTGTACCTCCTTGAATTAATTATTCTATATTTGGTATTAGAATTTATCTAAATTCTATCACATTTTAAATATGCAATTATAATTAAAACATAAATATCAGGGTAGCTGGTATTATTAATTCAGAATGCGATTTTAGGAACTATAAATTTATGACTAATAATTTTGCTCTCTCAGCAAAGACAATTATTGAGATATATAAGTCCAGAGGGGGATAAAATTATTTTCTTTGGATCAAAAAACAGAACTTAAACCTTAATTATTCATAACCATTTTGAAATGGTAGGTTAAGAATATATTTTATAATATTTTAAATATTCTATTCTATAAAAACTCAGTTTCTATGGTTATGAATAATTTTAAGGTAACCCCCAGGGCCTTGTGTGAAAAATGCCTCGCTAGAGATCCCTAAGGGAAATGGTAATGAATTTTTCAGGTAAAGATAAAATCATTTTATGTAGGCTTCCCGATGCTGTCCTGGCTCAAATTTGGATCACAGGGTTCTTCATCGAAGTTCCTTGTGACCTAAGCGACCTAGGCGACCCAAGGGAAAAGATAATGTATTTTTTAGGTTAATTTACATTCCATTCTTACCGCGACTTTTGAAAAATCGAAATTTTTATTAAATTGGGCTGAATATTAAATGGATAAGGAGATAAAATGCTACCCAAAAAGAACCCACAAAAACTTGAAGCTTGGCAGAAGTTAGAACAACATTACTCAGAGATGAAAAATACGCATATGCGGAATTTATTTTCAAAAGATGAAGACAGATTTGATGAATTTAGTACTCAGGCAGAAAATATTTTTCTGGATTATTCAAAAAATATAATTAATAGTCAAACAATGTCCTTGCTCTTTGAATTGGCCGAAGAAGCGGAACTAAAAGAATCTATAGAAAAAATGTTTTCCGGTGACGCAATCAATGAGACAGAGGAACGAGCAGTACTTCATACTGCACTTAGAAATCAATCTAATAAAAAGATTAAAGTAGATGGCAGGGACGTAATGCCAGAAGTAAAAGATGTTTTAAATCAGATGGAAAATTTTTCTGATGCTATTATTAATGGATCCTGGAAAGGATATTCGGGAGAAAGAATAGAAAATATAGTAAATATTGGTATTGGAGGCTCGGATCTTGGACCAGTTATGGTTACAGAGGCACTCAAACCTTACCAAAAAGAGCATATAAGTTCATATTTTGTATCCAATGTTGACGGAACTCATATCAGCGAAACATTAAAAAAAGTTAAACCAGAAAATACCCTTTTTATTATCGCCTCAAAATCATTTACGACCCAAGAAACAATGACAAATGCGAATACCGCTAGAAGGTGGTTCCTTGAGAACGGTGGTGAGGAAAAAGATATTGCTCAACATTTTGTAGCAATTTCTACAAACAAAGATGGAGTTCAAGAATTTGGTATAGATCCTGATAATATGTTTCGATTTTGGGATTGGGTGGGCGGTAGATACTCTCTCTGGTCTGCTATTGGTCTGTCAATTGCCTGTTCTATTGGATTTAGCAATTTTGAAAAATTATTATCCGGTGCCTACAAAATGGACCAGCATTTTTATGAGACTCCCTTTGAAGAAAATATTCCTGTCATACTCGCCCTTCTTGGTGTTTGGTATAATAATTTTTTCGATGCTAGCACTCATGCAATTTTACCTTATAATCAATATATGCATCGATTTCCTGCTTATTTTCAGCAAGGTGATATGGAAAGTAATGGTAAATCCGTAGATCGTAATGGTGAGAGGGTTGATTATCAAACAGGTCCAATTATTTGGGGAGAACCAGGAACCAATGGACAACATGCTTTTTATCAATTAATTCATCAGGGTACAAAATTAATTCCGTGCGATTTTCTTGCCCCAGTTGAAAGTCATAATCCGATCGGGGACCATCATGCAAAATTGTTATCAAATTTCTTCGCCCAACCAGAAGCACTTATGAAAGGCAAAACTAAGTCAGAAGTCCGGAAAGAACTTGAAGATTCTGATTTATCTGAGTCCAAGATAGAAGAATTGCTTCCCTATAAAACCTTTGAAGGTAATAAACCTACAAATACAATTTTATTTGATAAATTGACTCCGGAGACACTGGGTAAACTCATAACAATGTATGAACATAAAATATTTACTCAAGGTGTTATTTGGAATATTTTTAGTTTTGATCAATGGGGCGTAGAATTAGGTAAAGAATTGGCTGGCAAAATACTACCTGAATTACAGAATGATGAAAAAATAACTTCTCACGATTCTTCAACAAATGGATTAATTAATAAATATAAGAATCTAAAAAATAGAGGTAATCATGAGAAATAAAGAATTAATTGTATTTTTGGCAGAAGGCCTTGAAGAGATTGAGGCTATTACTTCTATAGATATCTTACGTAGAGCAGGTGTGGATGTTACAACTGTTTCTTTGGATAATACAAAAGTTCATGGTTCTCATGAAGTGGATATTATTGCTGATGAAAAGTTAGATAATATAGTTACCGAAGAATATGATGGGGTTGTTTTACCAGGAGGTATGCCCGGTTCCGCAAATCTAAGAGATGATAAAAGAGTTATTAAAATATTGGAAAAGATGTATCAAAAGGATAAATTGATTGCTGCTATTTGTGCTGCTCCTCTTGCTCTTATAGAAGCCGGTGTTGTGAAAGATGGGCATTTCACAATTCATCACGGTATGGAAGATAAAATAGAGCTAAATAGCACAGGGGATAGAATTACTGTTGATAATAATATTATCACTGCCAAAGGACCTGGAGTTGCTATTGAATTTGGTTTCAATATCGTTGAAAAATTGATCGGTACTGATAAAGTAAAAGAATTAAATGAAGGAATATACGCTAAATTATAACTACCCTGTGGTATGCCTTGTCCATTTTAGGACATATCTCAAAACATTACAATTTGATTCATCTTTCGCCTTCCTCGGAAAAGTTTCCTCTGAGCACTCAGAGGACGGTATTTTCTATTAATTTAAGGAGGTTTACACACTTTTTTACAGCCCCGTTCGAACAGTCTGGTTTAGTTTATAATTGCATATTTTTCTAATATTTCTTCTACATCTCCCAAACTGATAGGTTTTGAAAGATAATCATCACACCCTGCTTCAATATATTTTTCTCTGTCTCCCTTCATAACATTTGCGGTTAGGGCAACAATTATGGTATCAATATCTCCATTATTTTTCTTTAGTTGCTCTAATACTTCCATACCGCTCATAATAGGCATTTGAATATCAAGGAACATTAATTGATACTGATTTTGTTTTAATTTTTTCAATGCTTCTTCTCCATTGACAGCAAAGTGGCCTTCTATATTCAATTTTTCTAGATATTTTTTAATTAACTTCCTATTCATTTTAGCATCTTCAGCAATCAAAACTTCTGTTTGCGTTTCTGGTACGTTTTCTTTTTTATCTTCTGATAATCTATACATATTCTGAGGTATGCCCATAAAAAGTCCTTTCAATTTGATGAATAATCGGACGATTTTATTAAATTGAATAGTATTTTCTTCACTTCTAGAAATGTCACATATTTCTGCTGCATAATCACTGAATTCATACATCTTAAAATTTCCGCAAATGCCTTTGATCTTATGTGATTCTCTTTCTATCTGTTCCATATTTTCTGTAACAATTGCTTTTTCCAGTGAATTTAATTTACCACCTAAAGAACGTAAATTTTCTTTCATTAAATCTATAAAATCAGTATCGCCTTCACTTATTGCTTTAAACCACTTCTCTACTAATCTCCTATTTTCCTCTTCTCGCCGGCCAAAATAATTATCAAGAAAATAAACTAATTCTTCCTCTATGGAATTATATTTATAAAAAATACCTAAGGTATTCTGTTGATATCTGTCGACTTCTCCTTGCATATTTTCATCTATTAACAAGAGCGCCGGTATTTCTTTCTGCTTTATGTTTTCGAAATTTTTAATTGAATTCCAATCTGAAATTATTAATTCAGTCTTTAAACCATTTTGTAAATCGTTTTCAAGTTCGACGCTATTGTTATAGTTCAAAATCACAAAATTATTATAGAACAATTTTCTATTTAATCCTGTTTTAAAATCAGTATCATCGGTCAGTAAACTAATAATTTTTCTATTTTCGTGGGTCTGGACCAATTTTGTAAATTCTTTCCATAATTTATTTTTGTTGAATGGTTTTTCAATATAGTCATCATATCCATCCAATATTGCACTTTCTATATTCTCCGATGAAATTAAGGTTAAAACAGGAATATCGGCAGTTTGACTATGTTTTTTTAGCTTTCTATTAATATTTTTTGATTCTATTTTCATATCATAGTCTATAAAAATAAGATCAGGCTTTTCAGACTCTTCTACTCTTTGATAGATAGAATCTACTCCATTTTTGTAGGGAATTATAATGCGATTTTGTTTATCTATCATTTTAGAGACATTATTGATAAAATTTTCACTCCCAATCAACCCAACATTATAATCAAAAGTTTCAGTCTCCTGGTCTTTTTTCAGACCGGAAACCTTTTCGAGCGGTAATTTAATAGTAAAAACAGTGCCTTCGCCTATTTGACTTTCAACATCAATATCCCCATTCATTAAATTAATTAATTTCAATGTAATAGAAAGACCTAATCCCGTTCCTTCCATTTCATCTACTCCCTCTCCATTTTCTTTAATTCTCTGAAAAGGTTCAAAAATTTTATCGACTTTTTCTTGCGGAATACCGATACCTGTATCAGAAACCGAAAATACTATATAGCTATTTTTAGGATAGCATTTAACCTTAACTCCTCCCTCCTGAGTATATTTTACTGCATTACCAATAATATTAATTAAAATTTGTTTAATCCTCTGTTTATCTCCTTCGACATAGTTTGGTATTTGTTCAGAGATATTTAAATTAAAGTAGAGTTTTTTTTCTTTTACTCTTGAAACGAACATATCTCTAACCGAATTAAGTACGGTCTTTATAGAAATAGTTTGTTCTCGTAATTGTATTTTATTTGATTCTATTTTGGAAAGGTCTAATATATCATTGATTAAATTTAGTAAGCTTTGTCCTGATTTTTTGATAGTATAAAGGTGCTCCATTTTTTCCGGGTCCTCTTCTTTATCCAGTAAAATATCTGAAAATCCTAAAATTGAATTCATAGGTGTCCTGATTTCATGACTCATACTGGCAACAAACTCACTTTTAGCTTGATTGGCTTTCTCTGCCTCTATTTTGGCCTGCTTTAATTCTTTGGTCCTATCACTAACTCTCTCTTCTAATTCTTTGTTCCTTTTCCTCATCTGATAGGTTCTTAATTTGAATAATCCAAATAAAACGAGCCCTACTCCTACAATAACAATTGTATAGAACCAACTAGTCCTCCAAAATGGCGGGGTTATAATTAAATTGATTGAAGCACCTTTCTCATTCCATATACCTGCATTGTTACAGGCCTTAACTCTGAATGTAAATTCTCCCGGTGGAAGATTAGTAAAAGTTGCTTCGCGGCTATTACCCACATACCTCCATTTTTCATCAAATCCCACTAGTTTATAAGCATATTGATTTTTATCTGGAGCAGTATAATGGAGAGCTGCAAATTTAAATGTAACCATATTTTGATTGTGAGATAATTCTATTGAATCAGTTTCATAAATTGCTTTATCCAAAATATGATTTGTATCTTTTTGACTAATATTTACAGATTGATTAAATATTTTTAGATCAGTGATATAAACTTTGGGAGGGTTCTTATTAAAATTTATTTTTTGAGGATCAAAATGTACTATACCATTTGTAGTTGTACCAAAATAGATTTCTCCGTTATAATAAGCCGCAGAATTATCTAAAAATTGATTTGAAGGAAGACCGTGGGTCTTGGTAAATCTTCTAATATCTTTTGACTTGGGATCATACTTTAATATCCCATTATTTGTGCTTAACCAAAATTTATTTTGTTGGTCAATTATAAGGCTTTGTAAAACATTTACATTTTCTAGATTTTCTCTATTTAATAATGTTTTAAACTGCTTGGTTTTTCTGTCATACTTTAGTAAGCCTCCAGAACAAGCATAAATATTTCCACTACTATCACTTTTAATTTCTAGAATATTCCGGAATATATGAGAATTGGAACCAATTTCACAATTGACAAATTTATCTTGTGCGATATTATAATACATTAAACCGCTTTTCCTAGTTCCAATCCAGAGCTTATTTCCCTCATCTCTGTATAAAGACCATAAATTTCGGGTGTGGATACTGCTGGGATCAGATGAATCAGGCAGAAAAGATCTCATTTGCTCTGTTTCCCTATTAAATCGACGTAATCCTCCTTCATATATAGCAATCCAAATAAATTGGTCATCAGATTCTACGGAGTAAATTGTACTTTTTGTTAAATCAACCCCATCCACCTTTTGATAAACTTTGTACTCTTCCGTCTCTGGATTAAATTTTACAAGGCCTGAAGAATAAGTCCCAAACCACAAGATTCCATCTTTATCCTGAGTGATTGTTCTTATTTGAGATAATGAGGAACTATTTTCATTATCAGGATCTGTTTTCAAATTATAAGAAATAAATTCTCTATTTCCAGGATTATATTTATTTAATCCTTTACTTGTGCCTACCCATAAAAAACCTCCTTCCGACCGCATGATTGAATATATTGTATTATTATCAATAGAATTTGGTTCTCCATCAATATGTTTTAATGACTTAAATTGTTCCTTATTAGGATTAAATTTGTGAATTCCTCCCCCGTCCGATCCAAACCAGATTATTCCATTTTCATCAATATAGGTACTAAGTAAATTATCTGTGCTCAATCCCTCCGGATTTATTGTACGTGATTTAATTTGGTATAATTTCGTTTTACCTGGCTCTTTTACATTTATACCTCCTCCTTTGGTAGAAATCCAAATTCTTCCAGACCTGTCCTGTACAATATCATGGACAATATTATTTGAAAGGTGATATTTATTTTTGTACTTTTTATTATAATAAATTACATCCTTACGTGTAGAATCAATTTTCCAGAGGCCATGAATGTTTGAGCCAACCCATAAATTGTTTTTTTCATCTTCCAAAAAGGTAAAAGCCCTATTTAATGTCTTTCCTTTATATTTATACAATTTTGGGTTAAATGTACTATCCTTCTGATCATCATAGAATAGACCCGCAGTTGTCCCTATCCAAAGTATTTTGTTATGATCTTCAAAAATACCAGTGATCCAGGGTTTAATTTCTTGTCTATCTACTGGTAACTTGTAATGAATGAATTTTTGTTTTTTTCGATCAAATTTATCTAGTCCAATACTGGTTCCAATCCATAACTCATTATCGCTGTCTTCATAGATATTAGCGACAGTATTTCCTCTTATACTAGCATTTTTCTGTTCATCATGCAGATATTGTTTTACTTTTTTGGTCTTTTGATTATATCTATTGAGTCCTCCAGCATCAGTACCTATCCAAATATATCCATCTTTACCTTCCTCCAGAGATAAAATAGTAGAACCACTAAGAGCAGTGGAATCGCCTATTTCAACATCAAAATGTTTAAAATTGTATCCATTGTATTTATTTAACCCGTTGAAAGTGCCAAACCATAAAAAACCATATTGATCTTTAATTATAGAAGTCACTGAATTGTGAGAAAGTCCATTTTCAGTAGTTAAATGTTTGAACCCAATACTTTTATAGTTAGTTCCAAATACACTGGTTACTAAAATAACCACAAAACAGAAAATAATGAGTTTTTTGAGATTGGATACATTAAACATTTATTTTCCTTAATTTTGTTAAATAATTTTAATTAGGATATTAAGTTTACTGATAATAATATTTGGAAATTATATCTTCTTTAGTAATTATTTCTAAATAAATAAGTTTCCTTATCTTATTTTGAGTGGATTCAAAACTGTAATATTCAATTACTTCTAAAATAAATACAATTGGAGAAATTCAAAATTCCATCTCTTATTAATTGGACCCAAACAGTTGATATCAAGTTAATGAACTTTGATTTACAAACTGATTGGAATATTAATACATCAAAAAGAGTCCTGCTCTACTACATTACAACTTCTATTAAATGAAATTGAATTTCAAGACTAACTTTTGAAATTTTAAAAGCCAAAAATATATAATGTAATGAAGTTAAAATAATGATCTTTATTTATTTGCACTAAATAAAGATTTATTGAGGAATCCTTTCAATGTACCTTCATCTAAATCTCTATAAAAAATGCCCTGAAAAGCTACAGATATTTTTTGAGTTTCTTCTGACACAACGATAATAATTGCATCAGATTCTTCTGATAAACCTAAGGCTGCTCTATGTCTCGTTCCCATGTTGGGCTCAAGTTCTGGATTTTGAGATAAGGGAAGTATACATCCAGCAGCTTCTACTTTATCATCTTGGATTAAGACTGCTCCATCATGCAGAGGGGATTCTGGATTGAATATGGAAACCAATAAATTGGATCGGATCTCCGCTTGTAATTCAGTAGCATGTTCTTTGATATTTTTTAATTTATTTTCTCTGGCTAAAACAAATAGACCACCCCAATTCCTACGAATCAATTCCTGAGTGGCATCTATTATTTCATCCAGAATATATGACCGAGATTTCCTAATAAATTTTTTAACGATCCAGATCTGACCTATATTATTCAAGAGTCGTCGCAGTTCCGGCTGGAAAATAATAACAAAAGCAATTACCCAGACTGTTCTTAGTGCTCCCATTAACCAGGAGACGGTTTGCAGGTTTAATATATTGGCCACAAATGATAAAAGTAGTATTAAACCCAGTCCCACTACCATCTGTAGAGCACGGGTCCCGCGAAAAAAATTAAATAAATAATAAAAAAGTGTATATACAATAATGATATCAAGCAGATCAAATAAAGTCACTTCCACAAATTTGATCGAAAATAATACCATTTTTAGTTTTTACCCACTATAGAATCAGTTATTTTTACAGCACGATTAAGTTCTTTGACGTCATGGACTCTTACTATATTAGCTCCATTCATTATTCCAGCTGTAACGGAGGCTATGGTGCCTTCAAGTCTTTTATTTGGGGGTAGATCAAGAAGTTTCCCAATAAAAGACTTTCTAGACGGCCCAATTAAAATTGGAAATCCTAAAGATTGAAATTCTTCCAAATAACGAAGCAAAGCATAGTTTTTCTGCCATTTTTTTCCAAAACCAATCCCAGGATCCACAACTATCTTATCTTTTGAAATACCTGCCTTTTTTGCTTTATCAATCGAATCTCGCAAATAAGTGAGAATATCCTCTATCATATTTTCATAAGTAGGATTCTTTTGCATATTTTTAGGCTTACCTTTGATATGCATCAGGATAACTGTGGCATTATAATCCGCAATAGTTTTAGCCATTTTATCATCAAAATTTAAACCGCTAATATCGTTTACTATTTCAACACCTTCCTTCAAAGCCTTTTCTGCTACCTGGGATTTATATGTGTCAATGGAAATAGGGATATTAAGAGTATTATTAAGTTTTTTAATTACTGGTATAACTCTGGATAATTCCTCATCCAAAGGGACGGGAGACGAGCCAGGACGAGTGGATTCTCCCCCTATATCTATGATGTCTGCCCCCTGTTCTTCCATTTTAAGAGCAGCTTCCACTGCCCTATCAGTAGTAAAATGCTCTCCGCCATCTGAAAAGGAATCAGGAGTTACATTGAGAATTCCCATTATTAAGGTCTTATTCGATAAATCTATCTTTTGATCTCCAATTCGAAGACCAACTCTATTGTTAACTTTTGAGAAAAAATTGTTGAGAGATTCTTTTATTTGATTCAAATCTTTATTATCATAATCTTTAGATTCTTCTATAAAAGAATTGTATTGGTTTTTATTACCGATTAAAATTGCTTTCAATAGGGAATTAATATTTTCTGTTTTTATGTCAGATAAAAAACACTTTACTCCAGTGGAATCACACAATTTCTTTATAATATTAGCAGAATCCTCTGCAATTTCATCTGTCTTAAATTTATATAATTTAGACCTATTTTTAATTTTTTCTATTTGATCGCTACTAATATTGATGTCTTTTAATTCATTTTCTAAATGTTTTTCATCATTCAGAGTCAACTTTCTCAACATCTTTATCTTCTTTCTCCTCTACACTTTCAGTTTTCTCTTCTTTGCATTTTTGTTTTTTCTGTTTCTCTTCTTCCTTCTCTTCTTCTTCAGTTTTATCCAATTCTTCACCATCTAATATTTTTTTAATATCATTTTGAGTTAAAGTCTCATGTTCAATTAGTTCATCAGCAATTTTTTCTAGGTAATCTTGATTTTCTTTTAAGATTTTTCGTGCTCGTTTTTCTGCCTTTCGTACAATTCTTTTTACTTCATTATCTATTTCTTCGGCAGTATTATCACTAAAATTTTGTGACCGAGAAATTTCTTTACCCAGGAAAACTTCCTCTTTGTTATTACCAAAAGTTAAAGGTCCCAGCTTTTCGCTCATTCCCCATTCACAAACCATTTTTCGAGCTAACTGAGTTGCCTGGTCAATATCATTACCTCCACCAGTTGATAATTCATCAAAAATTAATTGTTCAGAAGCTCGACCACCTAGAAGTATTTCCAATTTGGATTCAATGTAACTTTTAGAATAATTATGTCTATCATCCAATGGTATTTGATGAGTTATACCCATGGCTCTGCCCCGGGGGATTATGGTAACTTTGTGAAGAGGATCTGCTTTTTCCGTTTTCATTGTAACCAGAGTATGTCCAGCTTCATGGTAAGCAGTTAGTTCCTTCTCATCTTCAGGTATAACCATACTCTTTCTTTCCTTACCCATCATGATCTTATCTTTAGCATCCTCAAAATCTTCCATTTCTATACAATCTTTCTCTCTTTTGGCAGCAATCAGCGCAGCTTCATTGGCCATATTTTCAAGGTCAGCTCCGACCAAACCCGGTGTACTTTTGGCTAATACTTCCAGATCCACTTCGTCAGCAATAGGTAAATCCTGGGTGTGGACTTCTAGAATGCCTTTTCTTCCTCTTATATCAGGTGCATCTACCACTATCTGTCTGTCAAATCGACCTGGACGAAGCAGAGCTTTATCCAATACATCCGGACGGTTAGTAGCGGCTAGTAAAATCACATCAGAATGTTCATCAAATCCATCCATTTCAGATAAAAGTTGATTTAAGGTTTGTTCCCTTTCATCATGTCCGCCACCAACTCCAGCACCTCTTTCTCTACCAATTGCATCAATTTCATCAATAAATATAATACAGGGAGAATTTTTCTTACCCTGTTTGAAGAGGTCCCTTACTCGTGAGGCTCCTACTCCTACAAACATTTCGACAAAATCAGAACCAGTTATACTAAAAAATGGTACCCCTGATTCACCTGCAGCAGCCTTGGCTAAAAGAGTTTTTCCAGTGCCAGGTTTTCCAACAAGTAAGGCTCCTTTGGGTATTTCTCCACCTAAAGATCTAAATTTATCAGGATTTTTTAAAAAATCTATAATCTCTTCCAATTCTTCTTTGGCTTCATCACATCCGGCTACATCGTCAAAAGTAGTATCAGGCTTATTGGTAGTCCACAGTGTCGCTTTGTTTTTTCCAAAACCAAATATACTACTACTTTTTCCTCCACCCTGCATTTTTTTGAGGAAGAAGATCCAAACCCCAATAATTAGAATCCAGGGCAAGAAACTAATAATATAGTCAGTCCATTTTTTACCAGCCTTCTCATAATCTATATTAATATCTTTATTTCTCCATTCTTTTAGCATTTCGTTCTCAACCAGAGGAAGAGTAACTACAAATTCTTTTACACTGACCTGTTTGTTATTTATAGTTAATTGTTGAGATTTCTTAAGTGTACCATGAAACTTTTGTCCTTCTATATGTGCTTTTTGGATTTGGTCTTCTTCCAATAGTTGCCTATATTGAGTATAAGAGATTTTCTTCTCATCACTATTGTTAAACCCTAAGACACTAAAAAGCAAGAAACTACTTACAATAATAATTATCCACATTAAAGAAGTTTTAGAGGCATTATTCCAATTGAAATTATTATCATCATCATTATTAGGAAGTTGAAATTTATTGTCATCGTTTTGATTAGAATCTTTATTGGGATCAGTATTGTTGTTTTGATTATTTTCTTGATAATATTTGTTATTCATAAAACTTTGTCACCTTTAATTTTCTAAATAATAAATTGACTTTAAATTTCTTAATTTCTGAGCAAGATCCAAACCATACCCAACTACATATTTATCAGGTATATTGAAGCCTACATAATCCATCTCAAATTCATGTTCTACTTCTTCTTTTTTTAATAGAGATACAAATCTCAAAATCTCAGTTCCGGATTGACTCAATCTATTTTTCAAAAAATTCATCGATAGACCAGTATCAACAATATCTTCCACAACAATCACATTTCTACCACTAATGTCTGCATTTATATCCTTATCAAGCCGAACAGTTCCACTGGATTCAGTAGAATCTCCATATGAAACAATCTTCATGAAATCAATTTCCAGATCAAGATCAATTTCTCTGATTAAATCACTCATAAATATAATCGATCCATTCAGAATACCAATTACAATGGGAGGTTTGGGGCTATCTTTAAATTCCTGGGTGATCTGGTCTCCCAGTTCACGAACTCTTTTTTCAATTTTATCCTCAGAGAGCAAAGGCTTTAAAGTTGCGCCCGCATGTTTTCCATATTCTTCTCCTAAAACTCTCTCTGCTTCATTCATTTACTATTTCTCCATAATGATTATAAAATTCACATTCATATCTTTCATCAATTTAGCAAATAAATGCTATATATTAGTCTAAAATTTACTATCATTATATAAATCAATCAACTTTTATTTCGAAATGTTTAAACGCTATTTAACAAATCTTTATTTCTGTATATATTTTAATTTTAGTATATCCTTTGTAGTACTGGTTATTTTGAATTTTTCAGATAAACGTTCTCCGCATATCCATAATATTTTTCCCTTATTCACTAGAATAGGAATATGGTGCTTTTTGTATTTAGGGATTTTATTATCTATAAAATAATCTGATAGTTTTTTATGATGCTGTAATCCTAAAGGAGTAAATACATCCCCTTCCTTCCAATGCCTAATAATCAAATTTCCTTTTATTTTTGCTAGATCAAGATATTCGATATTTGAATCCTTTTTAAAATCAACTTTTGATTTGTCCAACTTTTCTGTAATTATCTCAAAGGTCTCAGAATCTAACTTTTCTCCGGGAATAATCTTTGCACTTTTCCAGTTTTGTTGGTCCTTATTATAAATAATTACTTGATTTCTGTCAAAGTTAGTCCATATATCTGAGTCTAATTTTAATATTTGGCCCTCATTTTTTCTATGTAATTGATCCATAAACTGATTAAATTGATCATAACCGACCGTGGTGTGTTCTTTTATACGGCGACATATTTCTAATAGTATATATTTTATTTCAACAGTATGAAGCGATTTTAATTTTTCAAAATTTAGTGCATAAAACCAGGAAGAATGGTCTATAATTAATTCGGGGGCTAAATTGTTTGCTTTCTTTTCCAAATAATTATTGGTTTCCTGTGCAATTTGACTCAGGTGATGAATTGACTTCCTATATCCAGGATTTATATCTTTTCTAATGGTAGGAATTAATTTATTCCTGACTACATTCCTGAGACAATGGTTTTCATAATTAGTGTGATCTTCTCTATATCTCAGCCCTTCCCGATCTGCCCAATTATATAACGTTTGTTTTTGAGCAAATAGTAAAGGTTTTATCCGGTTTTTGTATTTTGGTGTTATTCCTGAAATGCCATTTAAACCTGTTCCTCTAATAAATCTAAGGAGAATTGTTTCTACCTGATCATCTAAGGTATGTCCTGTTGCAATTAATTCATTTTTTCCCGTTATACTATTGAAAAATTTGTATCTCTCCTCTCTAGCTACCATTTCAAATGATTTATGCGAGCTCTGTGCGATTTTAGGAATATTAGCTTTTTTGGATTCTAAAGGAAGATTTTTATTCTCACAGATAGCTTTGACTAAATTTTCATCTAGATCGCTCTTCCCATGACGAGTAGAGTGATTAAAATGTGCTACCCTAAATTTTCCAATTGTCCTCTTTTCTCTTTTATATCGTAGTAAAAGTTCCAGTAATGTAACTGAATCTACTCCTCCGGAAACACCAACTACGAGTGAAGCAGAGTTAGGTATCAATTGTTTTTTTTCAACAAACTTTTTAAACCGGGAATAAAGACCTTGCATTTTCTGGCTTATATTAAATATGGATTGTTATTAAGTTCTTTATCTAATGAAGTTTCATCACCGTGACCTGGATATATTTTTGTATTTATAGGTAAATTTCTAATTTTATTGAGACTTTCTCGCATCTTTTCTCTTGAACCAAAAGGGAGATCAGTTCTACCTATAGACCCAGAAAAAAGTGTATCACCGGAAAATAAATGTTTTCCATTTATCAGAAGGCAAATACTTCCAGGAGAATGACCGGGGGTATGCAAAATTTCTATATTTAGATTACATTCCTGTATGGGATTATTGTCACTTATCCACCTGGTTATCTTAGGTTTTTGTAAATTATTTAAGTTAAGTCGCTGTTTTATTTGATCAAACATATCATATATCTTTTTGTCTGCCCTATGAGCAAACATTTCAAGATCAAATTTCTGTTCCAGTGCTTTGGCAGAAATTAAATGGTCAGGATGAAGATGTGTGCTGATTATTTTACAAGGATTTAGATTGTATTCATCCAATCTGTTTTCAATCTTATTTAGACTTACACCGGGATCAATTATAAGAGCGCGTTTATCTTCATTATTCGCAATTATCCAGGTATTTTCAGCAAATCCAGTTGATTGAATTGATTCTATTATCATATTATACTCGTTTAATATTAACTTTCTATAGGGTGAAATTATGAAATATTCTTGCAAATCGAAATCATTTATATGTTTTCTCCTCTAAAAAAACCATCTTCTCTTAATACTCATTATCAAAATAAAAATTAATTTTCATTGCTTGGTCCCTTTGTTAAATTTAGGTGCGTCATTTGGATATTTATTAGTTTCTATAAAACTATTATGAATAGGAGAATCCCATGAATGAAAGTAGTTCTAGTCCTGAAGAAAAATCGAAAAAAGATAGTCAGAGTAAGCTAGAAAATCTGGAAAATAAGGTAGAAAAATTAGATTCTAAGGTAGAAGAGGCATTAAAACTACTTCACGAAATAGAAGTTCGAGTTGGAGGCCCTTCCAGTGAAAATGATTACTATGAGGCAGAAAATATTGCTGACCAGGAAGTAGATTCTAGCAATAAAAAATTTAAAAAGGTTTTGAAAGTCATCGACACTATAGCGATTTTAATAATCATTTTTATAATTCTTGACGGAGTATTTAATGGTTTCGCCTGGATGACTGGAATTACAAATTTCATAACCAATCTATTTTGATAGAATTTTACTAACTCCTTTTAATTCAATACATGCCAAGTCAATTAAATATGAATAAAAACTCGATTTTTATATCTATATCAATTATTCTCTTTGTAACCATAAAAATTTACAGCCAATCAACAAAAATTGTTTCGCTTGCCCCTAGCTATACCAAACAAATTTATACATTAAAGGCTGACTCGAATTTGATTGCATATACAAAGTATGGGCAGAAAAATCATACCAATTCCGAAAAAACCGTAGTAGGCTCGGTTGTTAATATAAGTGTAGAGAAGATAAGATCCTTAAATCCGGATTTAATCCTGAGTTCTACGTTAACACGGAAAAAACAAATCCGTAGACTAAAAAAGCTAGGATTAAAAGTTCATACTTTCCAACAGCCTCAAAGTTTTGCTGATATTTCAGATCAGTTCCTAAGGATCGCTGAATTTGTAAATAAATCACAGTTCGCACAAAATTATTTACACAAGATTAAAAACAAGATTAATTCACTCGAACGTAAAATTGATACCAGAACGAAAACTGAGAAAAATAAAAAAATATTTTTTCAAATTGGGAGGCAACCACTCTATGCGGTTCACCCCAATACCTATTTAAATGAGGTGATTAATCTGCTTAATGGTCAGAATATTATTCAGAATAGATCTTCTGGTATATGCAATAGAGAAACTGTGATATCAAAAGATCCTGAAATAATATTTATAGCACTTAATGGGAAAGCTGCTGAACTAGCACAGCAGGAATGGAATGATTTTGGTTCTATAGCAGCAGTAAAATCTCACCAAATCTATCAAGTTGCTCCAAATCTATTTAACTCTCCTACTCCAGGTAATTTTTATTTAGCCCTAAAAAAGGCTACTAAACACATTTATTCTCTTAAATTCAACCATAAAAATTGAACCTAAAAGGCTAATTACAACACCAGCAACCCAATGAATCAAAAATTTGTAAAAACAATTATTTATTCCTTGATTGCGTTGATAGTTTTATTGTTAATCAGTCTTCTAGGTATATCAGTTGGGGCTGAAAATATTCCTTTATCAACTGTTATTAAAACCTTATTCAATATAGAAAATAGTCAATTATATGAAGACATAATAATAAATTTAAGATTACCAAGAGTAATTTTGGGTTTTGCTGTTGGAGGAGCTCTGAGTATTTCTGGCCTTTTGTTGCAAGGCATTTTCAGAAATCCACTTGTTGAACCCTTTACAATTGGCATCTCAGGAGGGGCCTCAGTTGGTATTAGCCTTTTAACTCTATTGAATCTAGAAAATATTATAGGATTCCTTTCATTACCAGTATCTGGTTTTTTAGGAGCAATTTTGATTATATTATTGGTATATAAATTAGGTATCAAAAATAATACATTCAGGATTACGAATATACTCCTAATAGGAGTGATGATTAGTTTTATTTCTTCTTCTTTAGTAATGTTTATTATGGCTATTTCAAAATCTAAAGATATTAACACTATCCTTTTCTGGTTAATGGGTTCACTGGAAGAATCCAATTTAAAATTAATTCTCATAACATTATTTATTTCTATTTTTGGACTAATTATAGCTTTTGTACTGAGCCGTAAATTAAATCTGTTTTCCCTGGGAGAGGAAGAAGCAAAATCTTTAGGGCTAAATGTCGAAAGAATTAAAAGACTGGTTTATTTAACAGCTTCTGTGTTAACAGGGTTTTGTGTAGCCGTTTCAGGGGTAATCAGTTTTGTTGGATTAATCATCCCTCATTTTATGCGCATATTACTTGGTAAAGATAATCGGCTACTGGTGATCACTTCCTATTTAATAGGTGGTGCATTTTTAATACTGTCGGATACACTTGCTCGTACAGTGATAGCTCCTTTACAGTTACCTGTTGGTGTCATAACCGGTTTAATAGGAGGAATAAGTTTTATTTATTTATTGAATAGGAAGAATGTAAACATTTTTGGGTGACTTATGGAACAGATAATAAGTATAGAAGACCTATCCTTTAAATATAATAGTAGGCAAATTTTGGATTCAATCACTTTTGAGGTGTTTGAAGGTGCTTTTTATGGTGTAATTGGCCCCAATGGAGCCGGAAAAACAACTTTATTAAAAAATATCATGAAATTATTAACCAGTTCCAAAGGTGAAATCTATATTAATGGAAGCCCTCTTTCAAATTTTACTATTCCAGAACTAAGCCAAAAAATTTCTTATCTTAAACAAGAACCTCTTGCCAGTGATATGGAAGTGTTTGAATACATTTTGATGGGACGTTCACCCTATATGAAAAATTTTCAACTCTATGAATCCAAACAGGACCATGATATTGCAGAAAAATATATTGAACTCCTTGAGTTAGAAGAATTAGTGGGTAAAAAACTCCATGAATTGAGCGGGGGTGAAAAGCAATTGGTTCAATTGGCACGTAATCTTACTCAGGAAACTCCAATTATGTTAATTGATGAACCTACTTCTCACCTCGATATTTCCCATCAAATTCAGATATTAAATATTCTACATGATATAAATAAAGAAATGAATAAAACTATACTTTTAGTTTTGCATGATCTAAACATGGCCGGAGAATATTGCGATCAGATCCTTTTATTGAAGCAAGGGCAAGTATATTGTGAAGGTAAGCCTGAAGAAGTTTTAACCTACCAGAATATAGAAGATACGTTTGATACCTGGGTGATTGTTAAAGAAAATCCCTTGTCAGGTAAACCTTATATTATTCCAGTCACAAGGAAAATGAAAAAAGATAATATAGAAGATGTTTAGTTTAGAATTTTATATCTTTGATAAAAAACTCTGCTACTCCTGAACCAGTCATACAGACAGCTGAACAGCAATAGTAGCAATCAATATCCCAATTAAATTTGCTATTCAGAATTTTTTGATTCCAGTCCGATTAAAAATGCAACTAAGGCATCTGTATAGACCCAGAGCCAGGTAAGGGTATGCCTATAAAACGCCTATAAAACAGCTACAGCCCACTTTCCATCCCCTCATGTATTTTCTTACGTGTCCGCTCTACATATCTCTGCCACAGTGTATTAACGAATTTTATCTTAGTAATTATATTAACAATTAATTCCATAAAATAGTACAAAAGCACTCCCAAAATAACATTTGTCACAAAAGCAATAGACGCAACATAAAGCCAGTTCATCTCGGCATACAATATCCCAAAAGGGATGGATGCTCTGAGTTCAAAGGCTGAAATAAAAGTAATCAAGATCATTCTAATTAGGGTTTTCTTAAAAATACTTAATATACTGTAATTATAATAATTTATAATGAAATTTTTGCCTGAAAATCCTTATATTTAGGGGTGAATGAGGTTAAAACCTTGGAGCAAATAATCAAAAATGGAGTCTAGAAATGCTTCCTGTCTCTGGTGAGAAAGAATGGTAATCCATATCAAATTGAATTAGACTATCAAATGCCTTTTGGTGATGATCTAAATTCGAATAATCGCTGGGTAAAATGGCTCATTTAATCCCCCTGGAATGAATCCGTCGTTACCAAATTGCATTTGTCTCATTGAGACCTCTTTGATGGGGAACGCATTTGTTGAATAAAACATAAAGAGTAAAAACTTAGTTTTGGATAAATCTGTAACAATTACAAGAATAAGCAATAAATAAACGGAAAAAGATAAGGTTAAGAGTAAGACTGAGATTGGGTAACTTACTCAGCCTTAACCTAAACTTCAGTTATAAATTTGTTAGGCTGATTAAGCAGTGTATATTAACATCAGTCTTCTGAACGAATTAAGAAATATATAATTATAAATCCAGCTCCAAAACCTACGATTTCTCCAATATGAGCTGGAATCACACTTCGCATTGACCCTAAAATTAATCCAGTCAAACAGGCCATCAATAGTGACCTATAATTATCCAGCAAATAGGATAATAACCATGAAAAACTCAATAGACCTACTCCCACACCTAACCCCAAAGGCAATAGCACAGACATCTGTAATTCACTAAGAGCGTGTATAACTCCTTCATACAAACCAAACATTACCAATATCGTTCCGCCACTTATTCCAGGTAAAATCATGGCCACACTACCTAAAACGCCCCCAAAAAATGCCTTTATTGCTGAAATACTTCCCATTGCTTGGGTAGAATTTACCCCGACTGAATAAAAATAAGCAATTGCAAAACCGACCACAGTCAACCCAGCAATTTTCCAATTAAACTCTTTTATTTCCTTTATAGTCGCTCCGCTAGAAGCAAAGATCAATCCAAGCAGAAAGGCTTTCATCAACTCCGGATAGCTTTCTAGCACAAAAGTAATTAATTTGGCACTGCTGAGAGCTCCAGCAACTGCACCTAATAAAATAGGAATTAGGACCTTGAATTTTATATTTTTAATGCTATGAACCAATCTATCATAAATTCCTAACACCAGAGCCATTGTACCACCGCTCACTCCGGGTAGTGTATTAGACATTCCTATTGGAATTCCTTTAATGAAAAGCTTACCTATTTTTTTAAATGCAAACTTTTTTTTCCCCTCTTCTTCCAATTTTTTACTCTCCTATCTTAAAATTAAATCTAACAATATAATTAGTGTACTGAAATAATATTAATTCTTATCAACTTACTGTACCTATTCTAATTTTTTGCCCCTATTCTCCTTGATATATAGAACTTGGTTTTAAAGCGTAGGAATTTAATTTTTAACCTTACAGCAAGTCAAGTTTTATTTTTGGATGATCTTTTTAATAACCATTACAAAGGAAACAGGAAAAAAGATGAAGGTTAAGATTAAGGCTAAGGCTGAGCAATCTCGGCATAAGGCGCCCCAAAAGTAAACCACTACTAATTTCCACATTTATATACTTAGGGTTTCCTTAAAAATACTTAATATACTGTAAATATAATAATTTATAATGTATTTTTTGCCTAATAATCCTTTTATTTAGGATGCTCGTGTTGTGATAGGAGCATTGATAGTAAGACACAAATAGTGACTGTCCGACAAAGAAACAATCCAAACCATCAAAGAAAATCCGTATATATGATATTTCCTCGGATATTCAAAATTTCAGTATGATAAGCCTTTTGAGCCCTCTTTGTTTGTTGCTATAAGAAATCGGTTGGGTATTGAGTCACTCAATTCAATGAATGAAAAAATTCAATAACAATTTCAAAAAATTAGAACAGGAATAAACTCAAGATAATAATCAGGAATCTAATTCTAAAAAAAAAGCTGAGGAAAAAGAGAACCAAGGCAAAATAATAATAGATGCTACAGTTCTACCTGCAGATATACGCTATCCAACGGATTTAAGACTACTAATACAAACAAAGAGAAGCAGGTTATCCCGAGGTTGCAATAATAGATAATATATACGGGACTAAAGAAAAAGGAGGAAATTAAAGGACAAAGGTATCAGATATTCAGGCAAACCATTAGGTCATCCTCCTAAGAAAGATAGTGAGAAGTATAAGCGAAGGAAGAAGAGGTTAAAGCGTGAGTTAAAAGAGAAAAATGCTATAGAAGGTAAATTTGGGGAAGGGAAAAGAAAATATAATATGGGATTAATACGTACTTAGACAGCAGAAACCATTGAAACTTGGGTAGGAATGAATCTATTAGTAATGAATATAGCCAAAGTATACAGGAAACTGGAGAAAATTTTTATTGTCCAAATATATTTCAATATAAATAGCAGGAAAGATCATAATATTTGTATTTATCGACAAATTTGAATCAAATTACTGTATAAATTAGAGCATATATTCAAATATTTAAGGAAACCCTAATTAAAGACTGCATCTTTTTCCTTCATTTCAAATGATTTAAAAGATCTACCTGGATAAGTACATATGATATATTATTTAGGAAATAGTGTCTACCTGTTTGTCATCCGATTTTTTTAAATATTTCAGTATATAATACCCAATAATACAACCTAATAGATAATATATAAAATCTGTTTTGACAAAATTTGTTCCCAATAATGTTTTTCCTAAAAAATTATTTCTAAGACTTTCAAGCCAGCTAAAATGTAATAATTGTGAAAATTCTATTATAGCAGTGAATACAAAAACAAATAAGGCTATAAAAAAAGGCTTCAGATTTTTTTTAATTAAAAATATTAAAAGGATCCAAAATACTTCATATATAACATCACTTATAGAATTATTAATTAAATCCTGGTAGGGACCAGTATAAAATTTAGTAGAAAGACCAAGAGGGATTAATACAAGGAGCATGATTATTAGTCTAAAGTCTGTATTTAATTTCAGTCTTGATAGCAACTAAAAGTCCTTCTTCTATTTTTAAATCTACAGAATTTATATTTATTATTACTTTCATAAAAGGTAAAACTAATACAAAATAAAAAAGGTCCGGAGTAAATCCGGACCTAATGAGCGGAAGACGAGATTTGAACTCGCGACAACTACGTTGGCAACGTAGAGCTCTACCACTGAGCTACTTCCGCTTACTTTTCTTTTTTAAATAGCAACCAAAATTAAGCCTAATAAATAATCAATGCAAGATTTTTTTGATATTTAAATAAAAAGACAAACAAAAGATTCTTGCAACTTACTTAGGATTTCTTTTTAATATTATTTTCAGCAATTTTAGTTAATGATTGAGGACTTATTGCTTATATTCGCGAGATTTGTAATAAAATATTACCTCTGCACCAATTAATCTATTAATCACCGATTTAGGTTATCTCACTTCAACCAATAAATGTATTAATAATTGACTTCAAATATAGTAAGTGATTTAATTGTTTGCCAATAATTTGTATATAATTAATTAATAATCTTCTTGAGGGTGATATTTAGCTATAAATATGAGTACTTGTCTTCTATTTGGAACATTTTACAACAAAATTAACTTAAATCCAAGTAATAAATATATAGTGAATTAGATTGTATACTATAAATGATACAATAGTTAATCAAATTAAAGTTTATTTCTAATTTTGTTTATAAACATAACTTGATTAAATACATTTAATTATCTATACAAACGTTAAGAATTAGTAAATTTAATAATTACTATTAAATTATTAGTATAGAAAAATATGAACTAAATATTTAATTTATGAACTGTAAATTAGTATGAAATTAACTTTTATATTAATACTTTTATTTTAATTAACAAATTATTGATAATAATGAATAAGTTAATGATTAGTTAATAGATTGACTTTTATGTCAAGCTGCGGTAAATTTTTATGGAATTCTTAATATTAGGAGCCAACAATGGCTTTTCCAACAGATCAGGTAAAAGATTTAGTTAAGGATATAAAAGAAGAAACTTTATTGAGTACCCCAAAAATAGCAGAACGGATTGGTGTAACCAAAACTGCCATATACAATATATTAAATGGAAAATATGATACTGTCAGAGCACACTTAGTTGAAGATCTATGTGAGGAATTTAATTATACATATGAAGTAAGAAATGGTGTCCCCCATTTTTTTAAAGAAGGGGAAGATAAAAAAGAAAGTGATGAACAAAGACAGGAAGAAATATATTCTATTGGCCAGAAAGATCAAAAATTGCTTGATATATTAAATGATCACAACCTAGATAAGCCAGAAGACTTGAATAGACTTCTAAAAACAATTTTACGATTATTCAACCTGGATGAGTTTGATTCTGAAGTCATCAATAATTTATATACTTTTTCTTCTGGATTTTTAGCAGCAAAACAATATAGAGAAAATGATTAAACCTATAAATCTCAGTAAATTTTAAATTTTATTGTTGGAGCGAATACTTTGAGCGGATTGGCATTAAGTTGAAATTTTATTGAATATTAGTTTTTTGAGGGGCACTATAATAGAAATGGATTTTAGCTATGACAGTATTTTTATACTTGTCGCGGCTATAATTTCTTTTACGAAGCTTAATTTTATTTATTTGTGCTGTAGAAGATAATTTGTCGTTTTTCTGGTATAAAGACCGTAGAGTATTTTTAATCTTACTAAGAGATATAAAATTATTACTGGTCCTAAAAGAAATAGATTTTTGCCTTCTATGTAAGGTCCAGTTAAGTCTCAATGACAATTTTTTTCTAGTGACAATAGTAAATTTATCCTGTAAAAAATGTAACTCTAATTCTTTAATCAAATTTTTATATCTCTCCTGACTACCGAAATCTGCTTTTCTATTATTTAAGACTTTGTAATAATTTGAACGAGCTCCAGGGTAGTTTCTGTTATTCCAGCTATGTGTATTTCTCATTTCTTTATCAGAAAGATTATACCAGTCATAGGTATAGTTTTCATTAATAGATCTAGATCCAGCATCATTTTGTGTAACATCAAGATGAAACCATTTTCCCTCTATTTCAGCAAGATTCCAGGCATGTGATTCATTATTTTCTTTTAATTTTCCTATGACAATTTTATTCCTTATTCCAACCTCTTCAAGTAAAAGATTTGTAAGTAGGGCGTATCCTCTGCAGGTTGTTTCACCTTTTTTCAAAGCATTATAAGGACTTTCATGCTCTAAGGTTTCATCATAATCAAGATTTTTCACTAAATAATCATTGACTGTTTTTTCCCTTAGATGAGGATTAAGCCCCTGATTATTAATTCGATCAGTAATCTTTTTGACTTTCTGAAAAACATAATGATCTTCCTGAAGGCTTGATATATGGTTTATATTAAAAATAATCTTAGTTCTATGATTATTCCCCTGAATCTTTGTACTTATACTTTTAACAGTGTAATTGTAATAATCTTGTATATTATTTCTAGCAGATTGAATAATATTCTTAATATATTTTTTTCCAATTTTATGTCTTTCAATCCTTCTATCTAGTTCATATTGAACATTTTCTGCACGATTTACCATTCCCCTACTTAATTCTCTTCGTATCTCCTTTTTAACTCCTCCCTGCAGATTAATTATAAAGATAGAAACTAAGTAAAGGAATATTTTTTTTATCATATTTTGTTTTCTAATAATCATAAATACTTAAAATTTCACCAAATATATTCAGTTTATTTTACAAAACCAAAAAATAACCTCATGATTGTAAAAGTAATAAAATATATACAATGTATTGTTAGTTATCAATAATTGACCACATTGATAGGATTTCCCTTGATAAAAGATTCTATATTTTTAATACAGATTTCGTAACATGCTCTCATTGCGTTAGAAGTATTAAATGCCATATGGGGTGTGAAAAGTACATTTTTCCTCTGAAAAATTTTATTCTCTAAATCAGGAGGCTCATCTGGAAACACATCCAGACACGCTCCGCTAATTTTTGCTTTTTCTAAGGCTTCAGCCAAATCATCATATTTTATAATTTCACCTCTCGAAGTATTTATAATTATTGCTTTATCCTTCATTTTTTCAAATTCTTTTGTACCAATTTTACCTTTGGTATTTTTATTTAAAGCCGCATGAATAGTTAAAATATCACTATTTCTTAATAATTTATTGAAACTAACATACTGGAAGCCAATCTCAGATTGTAATTTACTTTTATGAGTGCGGGATGCTGCCAGAACGTCCATACCAAATACTTTTGCAATTTCTGCAACTCTGCTACCAATATTTCCCAATCCATATATTCCCAGTGTTTTTCCTTTCAGTTCAATACTCTGAAATTTTTCCCAATCAAAATTACCGGAGATGACATTTTTATGAGCTGAACAGAGTTTTCTAATAAAATTTAATAACATAGCAAATACATGTTCGGCCACTGCTTCCTCAGAGTAATCTGGTACATTACTAATTACAATATCCTGTTTTGTGGCTTCCTCCAGATCAACATGGTCATAACCTGTACTACCTATGGTCAGCATTTTTAACTTATTACAATGTTTTAAAACTTTTTTTGTAATTGGAGAAACCAATACTATTCCAATATCCGCATTTTGCAATCTGCTTATTACATCTGATTCATTCTTACAATGTGATTCATACTGCTTTACCTCTCCTAATTCCCGCAATCTGGCAATATCTTTTTTTTCGAAATCAATATTATCTGCAACAACTATTTTCAAATTATACTCCAATTTAAAGATTCTAATTTTTCTTTCTATATAAAAATTAAACTCTATCTCAGGAAATAAAAATAAATTTTTAATATACGATCAATAATTCTAAGGTTTATCCATGGGATTTATTCATCCCGAACACATGCCACCCTTAGAAAACCTAAGTGACATTTGGGTCAGGAAAGATTTTCCTGGAATCATTTCTCTTGATCCCATAGGTTAAGAAGTGGCCTAAAAAGGGAAATCTTGATGAATTTTTCAGGTTTAAACAATTATTTATTATTCTGAAAAAGTATGAGGGAATTGCGAAAGGATTGGATTTCATTTGCAAAATGATTAAATTTATGTAAATAAGTAGAATGACTGTTATAATTAATATTATGTCATGGACATACTGGGTTTTACATAACTGACAAATATTAATTTGTTGTATAATATGAAAATTTGATCACAACTGAATTATTCAAATCTATAAGAAATAATGAAGTTAAACATTTAAAAAATATATCTTTAACGATAATTTATAAATAAAGCTGAGTATAAAGCAGTCAAAAATAATTTTAATCCCGAAACACTCCAGGACCGGGATTTATTCATCTCTGGAAATTTAGGGGAGGGCTCAGGGGAATTATTCAACCTCCCGGGTAGGAAATAAATTTTTTAGGCACGGAGAAATATTGAAAAAAGGAAAACTAATTTGAATCAAAGGAGAAATCATGTCTATTTTAAAATTTCAAAAAGTCGTTTTTATGTTAATATTAATAGCAACATTTAGTTTTGCTCAAAATGATCTAAGAATATCCAGAATAGATTTCTGTGAAAACGTCCAAGACTATAAATTAAAGGGTATGAGAACTAAATTTAGTAATAAGGTAGGACTTGTATATTGTTTTACAAAAGTGGAAGGAGCTACAGATACGACTACTATCTCTCATATCTGGTATTATGATGGGAAACAAAAAGCGAAAGTAGATTTGAAAGTAAAATCTAATTCCTGGCGTACTTATAGTTCCAAAAGAATATTAAAAACCTGGACTGGCACCTGGAGAGTGGATGTGGTCGACGAAAAGGAGAATGTTCTTAAAAGCAAAAAATTTATGATAACATCCTCCAAGCAGAATCAAAACATTTCTGCAGCCAAATCAGAAAAAGATTCCTCTAAATAATATATCGTAACTTATTTTCAGAATTATATTAATATCTCTATTTGTTTGAAATTCAAGTAGAATAATTTAGGTAGATACATTCTAACTAAATTTGTAAGAACAAATATATTTATTAATTTATATAGTAGAAGCAAAATTTAATAAGGAGATAAATATGAAACAAGTCGCAGCAATATTAGAGGATAAATTTGAAGATGTAGAATATAATGAGCCTGCTAAAGCATTTGAAAATCATGGTTACAAGGTAATTACACTAGGTTTAGAAGCAGGTAAAGTTGTTAAAGGAAAAAAAGAAGGAACTGAGGTAGAAATCGATCTAGCTCTAAATGAGGCTGAAGTTGAAGATTTTGACGGTCTTTTAATTCCAGGTGGATATTCTCCCGATAAATTGAGAGCACATAAAGGACCTGTAGAATTTGTTAGGAAATTTGTTTTAACAGGTAAGCCTGTTTTTACTATTTGTCATGGTCCACAGTTACTAATTTCAGCAGATGTTATTAAAAATATCGAAATGACTGGTTATAAATCGATAAAACAGGATATAATCAATGCAGGTGCTGAGTTTGCAGATGAAAAAGTTGTGATAGACAGTAATATTGTCTCCAGCAGAAATCCTGATGACCTACCAGCGTTTATAGAAGCCAGTCTTGCGAAATTAGAAGAGGAGTAGTTTTACACCTTCCTAACCATTCCAAACAAAGCTTTTTTACTGTAAAAAGTTAAATAGTAATGGTTCCATATTAGGTCTCATTTGCGTCATTCTAGCGGATTATTAGAATAGGTATACTATTGCTTAATAAAATCTAACCAGGTTATATCAATCTTTTTAAATGTATAAAAATTATCTCTTTACAGGAACATCAAATAATAAATTAGGAAAAGCTTCCGTATTAGAAATTGTAAAGAATAATTCATGTAGATGTAATTAATAATTAAAGTTATCTGAAAAAATTATTAGAATTTATTTCCAGGGATATCTCTGAATGAATATTACTCACACAAAAGGTTTATTATTCAATAGCTTATAACAACCATTCTTCAAAGCCTGGACTCTCCAGGATAAATTACCAATAAAAGTATATAACCACCCAGGTATATTTGGTTCTACTTCGTAGGGAAGTTTATCTTCTGGTATTTTTTCAGATTGAATTATTTTCACTGTTAAAAAATCCAATGCTTCTTTTACTTCCTTTGCTTTACCCCCCTGTTCAGGTATAACTTTCCCACTAAGACTTCCTCCCATACCTACTGCTAGGCCTCCTAACCATGCCATTCCCGTCTCTAAAGCGAATTGTTCACAGATCTGAATAGCCACTCTATTTTGACTTGATTCAGGGAAACCGCAATTAACTATAACCATTAATTCCTTATTCTTTGAATTTGTTATGCTTTTTAAATTTTCTTTGATGAGTTCCAACGCCTGTGTTACTGGAGCAGGCAAGGTATCTACATAAAGGGGAGAAGAAAGTAATAATGTATCTGCCCTTTCAATTTTATTAAGAAACTTTTTGATTTGACTATCAGACTTTAAATGGGAAGGGATGGATATTACTTCTGAATTTATATTTTCTGCCCTTAAATTGTTAATAACATGTTTGCCTAATACATAAGAAGTACTGTCTAAACAATTACCTTTCGGACTACCAATTAATAATAAGACATCTTTTGTTTTATCCATTATTTATCTACCTTCTATTTAAATATTTTTTATTTTTTTGCGAATACTGTTTTTATCCTGGTCAATCATGAAAATTCTACTCCTCTGTTCTGTTGAATGGAAATTAATACAGTTTCTTTCAACTAATGTTTCAAATATTTGCGCCTTTTTTTCGTTAAATTTATCCATAATACCTATTCCTAATATTGCGGGTGACTCCTTATAACGTTTTTTATGGTGAATTTCTCCCTCAAATTTTTTGAAAAATGGAGAAACTAGTGGTATCATTCTATCAAGGGCTTTTTTCAACTGATATGAGTAACCACCAAATACGATAGGAGTCAAAAAAATAACTAAATTTGAATTGATAAAAAGCCTGGCTAACTCTTGCGCGTAATCATCTATCACACAGACACCAGGAGTTCCTACCCAACATTCAAAACAGCTGGTACAATTATTAATTTCTGCTTTATGTAAACTAATATTATTGACTTCATAATTTCTGTTTTCAAGTTCTTCTTCTATCATTTTTGCAAAATTATTAACATTACTTTTACCATTTTTTGCACCATTTAGTAGTAATGTTTTCATTGTTAGCTCCTCTTAACCTATAAAAATATTTTCAATCATTTTTTCCTTTCAGACCGTCCCAAAATTCTTCGTTATCAAACGGGATTACTCCCATCATTATAATATACTCGATATGATTTGTGTTGGCTCAATTTAATATTATATCTATATATTCCAAATATATTTTTACCTGTAAGTTCTACTTTTTCCAGCATATTAAATAAGCTAGGTCTCTGTTAAACTTTCGGTTTTCTATCATAGAATTTTTTTGACATAAGCTTTAAATACATTTTACCTATATAAGATTAGAAGGAAACAAGGAAGCCTTTCCCAACGGAGATTATGCCTAGAAGATTTCTTTTATTTTCATATCATTTTAACCTGTTTTTACGCAAAAAATCAAATCATCATATTAATATAAAATTCTATAGCCCAACTGAAAAAAGTAATAAAAAGTGTCATTCTGAAAGCCGCAAAGGGGTCTCTGGTGAGGAAGTCGAAGAATGACGATCCACCATTCTCATAAATGTTTCGACTCTTCCTTGGGGATTTCTATGAGGCGCACATCATGACAATTTTATTAGATACACCTTTTTTTAGTTGGCTCATTCCATCAAATTAATTCTTCCTGTAATAAGAATGTAAAATTATCATTCGGCCATAGGTGTGATTTGGATAATAACGAATTATGAACGTTATAGTACCAATAATTAATTTTTTAATAAAAATCCCTATAAGTTTTATAGTTTTGGAATTAGAGTTTAAATTTTTTTCCAGTTAAGTATAATTTATATCTGATATAATAAGTACTAATAGACAGATATATCTTTTAATGTAAAAATATTATTTCTCATCTATCTACCGAAGAAAAAGTTTACTTTAAACATTATATTAGAAAGATCAACTTCAGGAGCATTATAAAGTTCATTTCCATCTACTTCCCACTTATCCTGGTTTATATCTGTATAGAGATAGCCCAAATTGGCACCAACTCCAAACCATTCAAGGAAATAATAACGAACTCCTAGAGAAGGCGCTAGCATAAAAAATTCAGTATTAAGCTTACTTCTATAATTTATTGGAGACTCACCTGTACTATTGTTTAACTTATATTCATTCCATAACTCATCCCAGGAGGATGGAATATTTGACTGCTTTTTTATAGTCATATTTAGATTTCCTCCTCCTATGATACATCTAATACTGACTTCAGTATTTTCCAGAGGTTGAATTGCCTTTTCTAGTGCAAAGCCACCTAAACTAATACCCATTTTAAACTTTCTTTTAATTCCATTATCTTTGTTTTTTATCGTGGGAATGGAGCCTCCATAACCATAACCGCCAATTCGGAAATTGTTGCCGATATTTCCCCAACCTCCTCCTCCCTGGAGAAAAATAGAATTATCAATATCTGAAAGCCCTATATTATTTAATTTGGTATCTATCTTCTCCATATCAAGGGGAAGATACATGGCCTCATAACCTCCAGCACCACTCTCAAAAAATCTTCCCCCGGCTAATACCAAATTCATTAAAAAAATTACCAGAATTGCACTTACGAAGCTTTTTTTCATGGCACTCTCCTTTCATTTATTTAATGCTTTATACTACCTGCTTGTTTTATATATACAAATTACACTTACCTCTTGGTAAAAAATTTGGCAAAATTCTCCTAAAATATATTTTCTCCTATATTCTATACAATTCTTTTAGTAATTAGTTAAGATTTAAGATTAAAAATTTATTTTTTTTATTTATTTACCAAATATCAAATTATTATCTTCTACACCTGGATTATTCATCGTATATTAAATGAGTATTTGAAAAGAGAAAATAAATTAAGAAGTTTAAGGTTCTTTGATGTGGAGGAAGGTGAGAAAGCTGGATTATTCATTGGTTTTTTAAAACCGAGAGTC
>Ga0102941_1000017_pt1 | contig 52680 bp, 47 predicted proteins | sample SalPonR2_C_D2_MG_FD_79281 | JGI IMG/M metagenome (GOLD analysis project Ga0102941, IMG submission 79281) | Salt pond soil microbial communities from South San Francisco under conditions of wetland restoration - Salt Pond MetaG R2_C_D2_MG | ecosystem: Environmental > Aquatic > Marine > Intertidal... | reverse complement strand
TGCAAAGTGCCTTGACTCGCTCAGCGCGAGAACCGAATGCTGTCAAGGTAAACCGTAACCGACGTGAGCCGCCCGGCGAGCGTGACGACGAAGCCGGTCTTAATGCTCGACAGGTCGACGTTATCCAGCGGGACCCGGTAGCGTCGCCACGTCGGCTCGAGGATGATCCCTTCGATTCTCGCCTGGCCTGAGTCGGGATGGGCGGCATCCTCGCCCAGCAGCCCCACCCCAATCCCGACCTGCTCACCGCCAAATTCTCCCCGGGCCCATACCTCGAGGTACGCGGCGTCCTGCAGGTCGAAGCCGCCGTCCTGGTCACCCCAGTTGTTCGCGGGATGCTGCCAGGCGACGCCGACCCAATTGCCCTTGCCCGTGTAGCGCAGCTTGATGCAGGCGTTGCCGTCATGACAGTTCTCCGCGTGTGCCCCGTCGAGCGTCAGCGACTCCGTCGACCCCATCCAGCCGGACGGCGTCCACGGCATGCCCTCGAAACCGTCGTGGTAGACGGACAAAGGCAGATGCGTGCGCGCCTCGCCTTTCACCAACAGCGGTACGTTGGCCGTGGCTGCATTGCCCGACTCATCGTAGGCGTAGAGGAACAGCCGGTAAGCGCCGGGTTCTCGATGCATGCGAACCTGCGCGCCATCGATATCACCCGCGAGGATCGCGGACTCGATGTCGGGCGGCACGGGCCTGAAATCGCCACCGGTCAAATAATCCCCGGACTCCGGCCGCAGCACCCAGCGAGTGCGCAGCGGCCCGCCTTCGGGATCGTTGATTACCGCGGACACTTGCAGTCGGGCGCCCGGATCCAGCTCGGCTTCGCCATCCAGGGCCAGCTGCGCCACGATTGGGGCGCGGTCCTTCGGCCGCGTGCCTGACCAGAGCTCGGTCATGGCTTCGACCGCGCCGAGCCGTGCGCCGTCATCGAGAAACATGCCGAACCACGTGGCCGTGGCCTCCATCTTGGAGCCCCAGTTGAAAGCATAGCTGCCCAATGCGAGGCCGGGCACGCCCGCCACGGCTTGCTCATAAGCGTGTCGATAGAAAGCGGCCTTTTCGGTGCTGGTTTGCTCAAGGGGCGCGCCCCAGTTCGTCTTGCCGGTCTCCCACGGGCCGACCGGACCGAATTCCGTGAGAACGTAAGGTTTCGTGCCGCCGGCCTCGCGGTAGCGCGCCGCCAGGGACGGCGCACCGCCATAGGCATTGATGCCGTGAATATCGACAGCGGGGCAGAGGTCGCGCACGCTCGTGACCCGGCCGCCCCCGATCTCAGCCGTCACTGTCATAGTGGGGTGTAACGGATCCAGTTCCTTGACCATGGCGGCCACTTCGTTGACTGCCGCCCAGATCGCCGGATCTTCGCCGCTGTCGAAGCCTTCCATCTCGTTGCCGATGCCCCAGAGGAGCAGCGCCGGATGATCCCGATACCGCAGGACCGCCAGGCGGGCCCGTTCAAGCTGCTCACTCAGCTGGGTCTTGTCGGCATAGTCGAAACCGTGGCGCTCGTGGCCCAGCCAGATGCCGACGGTCACACTCAGTCCGAGCGCGTGCGCCTCGTCGAGCAGTCCGCCGATGTCGTCCGCGTCCCAGGTGCGCACCGAGTTCGCGCCGGCAGCGGCGAGCTGTTGAAGAGAAGCGCTCCCCCCAGCGCCACGAATGACATAGGGTTCACCATCCCGCAACAGCTGCCAGCCCTCGGGCGACTGGCGAAGTTCCACCGCGATCGCTTGGGCGGATGCCATCGACGGGATCAGCGGCAGGCTGACAAGCAGCAGGAAGATGGCGGTCGAAAACTTCGTCATTGGGTATCCCGGTTTTGAACTGCACTGTCCCAGAAGCGGTTCGTGGCCGCAATCGTGAGGTCGAATGCCTGACGGGCAGCCGGGTGCCCCCCGGCATGGCCCTGCTTGATGGTGATGGCGGAGAGGGGGGGATGAGACGGCCCTGCGGGCCGCCGCCTTCGGCCTCGAACCTGCGATTATTGGTTCGGGAGTTCAAATCCCCCCGGCATGGTCCTGCCTAATAGTGATGGCGGAGAGGGGGGGATTCGAACCCCCGAACGGGTCGCCCCGTTGCCGGTTTTCAAGACCGGTGCATTCAACCGCTCTGCCACCTCTCCGCGCGGGTCCGGGGCATTGTCGGCAGGGTCGGCCGGAACTGCAAGGTTCGGAATTCGCTGACCGGCGGGCTCTGCGGAATGTCCTGCGGGTCGGACACGATTGGTTACACTAGAGACATGCAACAGTATCGAATCCAGATTGGTGGTCCCGGTCCCGGTTCCCCGCGGGGCATCGTGGCGCGGATCCTGTTCAGTATCGCGGCCGTGGCCGCCCTGGTGGCAGCCGCGTTCCTCGGCGCCGTGTTTTTCCTCGCTGCGCTGGGATTCTTCCTGGTCGGCACCGTGGTGCTGGCGGCGCGCATCTGGTGGGCAAAGCGCCAGATTGAAAAAGCCATCAGGCAGGGCAAGGCAGGCAGTGGCCCCGGGCCTCGCGCTGCTGGCCCTGGGTCGGCGTCGCAGCGTCGCGAGGATGTCATCGAAGGCGAGTACTCTGTCGTGGCAGAGCGGGAACGCAAACGAAACAGGGAACGCGACGGACAGGACGGTCATTGAGGGCACCAAGCTGAAGAAAGACCATCGCGGGTTGCGTCGGCGGCCGCTTTACACACCGCTGGCCATGGCAATCGCTTCCGGCCTCGGGCTGGTCGTGCTGCTCGCCTGGCTCTTTGTTTCGTGGGGCACGACCACCGTGGTTCTCGTGCGCCATGCGGAACAGGTGTCCGCACCCGATGATCCCGGACTCACGGAGCAGGGGGAGGCGCATGCCGCTCGCCTGGCGGATATGCTGGAGCGCACCGGCATCGATGCCATCTATGTCAGCGAGGCACGTCGGACCCGGGAGACGGCAATCCCCATGGCACGGGCCGCGGGCATGGAGCTCAGGGAGATCCCGGCCGACGAAGTCTCGCGGCTGGTACGGCGCCTGAAGTGGCGGCACCGGGGGGAAGTCGTACTCGTGGTCGGGCACAGCAACACGGTGCCATCCGTCGCCGACAAGCTGGGCGTTAAGATCGGCGTCGTGGAAGCCGAGGACTACTCGGGTCTGTGGGTGATCAGCTATTCACGGCTGCGCGGCACGCGCCTCTTGACCCTGCGCTACTAGCCGGCCAGCGTCAGCAGGTGCCGTCCGTAGGCCGAAACGTCATCCCAGTTGGTAAAGTCGATCACGGCCGTGCGGTCCGTCGGGCCTTTTGTGTATTTCATGATCAGTTGGATGGCCAGCGTGTCCAGCCAGCCCCATGACGGATAATCCACCTTGCCGGCAAAGACCTTCAAATCCCCCGGCTTCCAGGCCGAGAGCTCGAGGAATTTCTGCATGTAGCGGTTGCCCTCGACCGTCGACTTCTCTGGTGTTCGCGCGACCACGGACACGTTGAAGAAGGCGTTCGGTTTCCCTTCCAGCTTGTCCCGGTGGGCAGTGATGAATTCGAACACGGACTTGTCGTAGGTTCCGTAGAACACCGGCGCGCCGAGCACCAGCACATCGTAGTCGTCCCACGACACCCCTTCGCGCGTCGCTTCCGTGATATCCATCATCTCGCCGCGGCCGCCGCTGGCCGCGATGCTCTCGCAGATTCTGCGACAGATCCGGGCCGTGTGGCCGCCCTGGCTCATGTAGAGCAGCAATACGGATTTCATCGCGCGATCTCCATGCATTTGGTTTTTGTCAGCGCATCGTGCACGGCCGGTCGGACGGTCGCCATGCGGGTTTTCCCAAGTGATTCTCGCGGCAGGCTAGAATCAACACCACCATCAGCACGCGCCGGAGCAGGTCGTGGCCTACCAGTCCACTCTAGAGATCGCCACCCAAGGCCGCGGCACTGTCGAAGTGACCGATCAGGTCGCCACCTGCCTGCGTTCCTCGGGAGTATCGACCGGCCTTTTGCACGTTTTCATCCATCATACCAGCGCCTCGCTGCTGATCACCGAGAACGCCGACCCGGCCGTCCGACGCGACCTGGAGCGCGTCCTGTCACGGCTGGCACCCGATGGCGACCCGAGCTTCGAACACGACGACGAGGGTCCGGACGACATGCCGGCCCACGTGCGCACCATGCTGACCTCGACGAGCCTGTCGATTCCGGTGACGGAGGGCCGCCTGGGACTGGGCACCTGGCAGGGCGTCTATGTCTGGGAACACCGCCATGCACCGCATCGTCGGCGCCTCACGGTGACAGTCATCGGCGACTGAGACCGGCTGGCGGACGGCACTCGGGCAGCGCCTTCCGCTCCGCCGCACAAGACGCATCAGTCACGGCTGCCCTCGGGCGCCGCCGCAATGGCTTCGCGGATGAATGCCTCGTGGCGCCCGATTCGCAGGTCGGCTCGCACCGAATCCAGGATTTTTCCGTCGGCGCCGATCAGAAAGGTCGCGCGGCGCACACCGACGCCGAGGGGCCCGTCCACGCCGTAAGCACGGATCGCGAGCTTGTCGGGGTCGGACAGCAGCGTGAAGGGCAGCGCGTGCTTCTCCCTGAAGCGGGCATGGCTCGCCTCGTCCTGCGGTGCGATGCCCACCACCCGCATGCCGGCGGAGGCGATCTCGTCGTGCATGTCGCGGATGGTGCAGGCTTCCTTCGTGCAACCGGGCGTGAAATCCGCCGGGTAGAAGTAGAGCACGAGCGGACCCCGAGCCAGCAGCTGACTAAGTGTGACCGGCTCGCCGTCCTGGTCGGGGAGGGTGAAATCGGGGGCGCGTTCGCCGGCTGTGAGCATCGCTTTCTCCGGTGGCAATCAGTCCGTGGCGGTGGCGGTTTCGAGCACGGCGTAACCCGTCTCGTGCATGCCGAGCTTCTCATAGATGGCGCGTGCCCGTGTATTGCTGCCGAGGACGTATAGTCTGACGGTGCCGACGCCTGCCTCCCGGGCATTGGACAGCACGTGCCGGTAGAGCCGGCCGAACACGCCATAGCCGCGGCGGTCGGGGGTCACGTATACGCTCTGAATCCACCAGATCCAGCCGTCGCGCCAGTCGCTCCATTCGTAGGTGACCATGGTGGCGCCAACGATACGCCCCTCGGTTTCCGCGACGAAATACCGCCCCTTGCCAGTGTCGGCGAGGATGCGGCGCACCCCGCTAACAAGCGTTTCCCAGTCGAGAGTCTTGTCTTCGGTCTCTGTCGCCAGGGCGCGATTGAACTCGGCGATGGTCGCCCAGTCGGTGTCTTCGGCGTTGCGGATGACGAGTTCCATGCAATACAATTCCGTGCTTGTCGTGGGGGCCGTAGCTCAGTTGGGAGAGCGCCTGGATCGCACCCAGGAGGTCGTCGGTTCGATTCCGATCGGCTCCACCATCCCCACCTCGCGCTCTTCCGGTCGCCGGCGCCGTTTTCTTCGGTGCGGCCCGACGCAGCGATCTTCCCCGGCATTATCCCCCGCCGCCCGGACGATGGACAGGGCGCGCCCTGTGGCAAACTCCGTGACGTGTCAGCGGATGGACGTGCCATGCAGGAACCAGCCCCTTCTCCTTCCCGGCGCATCGCCATGCTCGGATTCGACGGTGTCCAGGTGCTCGATGTCGCCGGGCCGCTCGAAGTGTTCTCCTGCGCTTCGCGACTCCTGCAGCACCACGGCATGGTGGCCGCGCCGGCCTACGACACGCTGCTGCTGGCCCGGCATGATGGACCCCTCACCAGTTCTTCGGGCCTGGCATTCATCGGCACGCGTCCCTGGCGGACGCTCGGCCCGGTCGATACCTTGCTGGTGTCCGGCGGGGCCGGCGTGCGCAATGCGCTTCGGGAACGGGATCTGCTGGACTGGTTACCGAGGGGCATGTCGCTCGCGCGTCGTTTCGGTTCCGTATGCAGCGGTGCGTTGTTGCTGGCGCGGGCGGGGTTGCTCGAAGGGCGGTCCGTGACCACGCACTGGGCGTTTCTGCGCGAATTGACGGCCTTGTCTCCGACGGCCCGGATCGACCCTGATGCCGTTTACGTGCGGGACGGCGAGTTGTGGACGGCGGCCGGCGTGACTGCGGGAATGAACATGGCGCTGGCCATGGTGGAGGACGACTGGGGCCGCCCGTTGGCGAACGAGGTTGCCGAGCAACTCGTCATTTACCTGCAACGACCGGCGGCCCGGGCGCAGATCAGGGTCTTGCTTGCCGCCGACGCGACATTTGCCGATGGGCGCTTTCGCAGCCTGGCGACCTGGCTGGTCCAGCACCTGGACGAGGATTTGTCGATCGATGCGCTGGCCGCGCGCATGGAAATGAGCACGCGGCATTTCAGTCGCTGCTTCCAGCAGGAGTTCGGCGTGACGCCGAAAAAGTTCGTCGAACGCGCCCGTTTCGAGGCAGCCCGCAGCCTGCTGGCCGAGGCCGACCTGAGTCTGCAGCGCATCGCGTCGCTGGTCGGACTGGGCAGCGCGGAGAACCTGCGGCGGCTGTTCCTGCGTCGCGAAGGCATCGGGCCTGCGGCGTATCGGGCCCGACTGCGGAACCAGGTCGCGCGACCCCGGGAGACGCATGGCGACGCGCGTTTGTGAGCGACTCCGCCCCGATGGCACAATGCGGGTCCCTCGGCCCCGGTAGCTCAGGGGATAGAGCGACCGCCTCCTAAGCGGTAGGTCGCAGGTTCGAATCCTGCCCGGGGCGCACCAGGACGGCTACTGCCCGCGGCGGGTCTGCTGCGATTCCGCGGAGCGCTGCCTGGCTAGAGTTCCTTGTCGGAAAGCGCCAGCTCCGCCACTTTGCGCCCGTCCTCCCAGCGCTCGATCCGGGCGAAATGGAACAGCAGCAAAGGCACCGACCAGCCCTCGATCCAGTGCCTCTCAGTGCCGAGGCGGAAGCGCAGCGCCTCATAAGTGCCGTCAGGCGTGGTCACGCGCTCCGGGCCGGCGACTTTCAGGATCCATTTTTCCAGTCGACCTTCGTGCCAGACGTCGTAGGTCGCCGTTTCGGTCCCCCGGGCGAGATCGGCCCGGGCCCGCAATCGCGTGCCGAGGCTGTCCAGCGTGCCGGGAGGCATCTTATCGGGAGCGATATCCGGCGATCGCAGCACGTCATGCTCGACGAAACCCGAAAGTTCGAGGCGTTCGTCCTCGTAGCGGTAGCGCACGCGGATCACCGTCGGCTCGCCGAACCAGCCCCTCCAGCCGGTCGGGGTGGCCCACCGCACGTAGTCCAGCCCGCCATCCCTTCGTTCGCGCAGCGTGATCTCCACGGTCACGGGCGTACCGTTCTCGCGGCCCGCATATCGCAGGCCATGCTCCTGAGGCAGGAGGTCCATCGCCGCGGCCGGGAGTGTGCCGACACTCAGCGCCGAAGACAGCAGGAAGAGCAAAAATCGCATCGAACGCGCCTCCGCGCCGGGCCTTGCGTTCCAACCACCGGGCGCTTCGCTTAGAATGCGTCTCCAGGCTCATCCATTTCAAGGCCCAAGCCCTTTATGAGCAAATCACTGCAGGATCGCTACGCGACCAGCCCGCTCTTCGGCGGCAACGCTCCTTATGTCGAAGGGCTCTACGAGCAGTATCTCGAGGACCCTGAGGCGGTCGATCCTGCGCTGCGCCAATGGTTCGACGGAATCGCGAACGGCGGCGGCGACGTGCCGCGCGGCCCCGTGGAACAGGAATTCGCAGCACGGGCATCACAACCCCGCGCGATCGGGGGCGGCTTGCCCGAGGGCATTCTCGACAAGCAGGCGGCGGTGCTGCGACTGATCGAAGCTTACCGCCTGCGGGGCCATCGGCTCGCCCGTCTGGATCCGCTCGGGCGCGTCGGCCCCCAACCCTTGCCTGAACTCGATCCGGCTTTTCACGGGCTCGGTCCGGCGGACGACGAGACCGTTTTCGCCACGGCGGGCTTCGGCGGGGCGGATCGGCTGAAATTCCGCGAGATCCGCGCGCGCCTCGAGCAGGTGTACCGGGGGACGATTGCCGCGGAACTCGGTCACATCACGGACACCGAGGAGCGCCTGTGGCTGCAGCGGCGCTTCGAGGCGGCCGCGGGCGGCACGCTGGACGCCGCCGAGCGGCGCCACGTTCTCGAGCGCCTGACAGGGGCCGAGGGGATCGAACGCTACCTCCACACGCGCTATGTGGGCCAGAAGCGGTTTTCGCTGGAAGGCGGCGAGAGCATGATCCCGCTGGTGGGCGACATCATCCAGCAGGCCGGCGCCCAGGGCATGGAAGAGGTCGTCATCGGCATGGCGCATCGCGGGCGGTTGAACGTGCTCGTCAATGTGCTCGGCAAGCCGCCGAAAGAGCTGTTTTCGGAATTCGAGGGCGCCTACGACCCCCAGGTGCAGCGCCGTTCGGGCGACGTGAAATACCATCTCGGCTTCTCGTCCGACATCAAGACCCCCGGCGGGCACATGCATGTCGCCCTGGCGTTCAACCCTTCGCATCTCGAGATCGTCAATCCCGTCGTGGTCGGCTCGGTCCGCGCTCGCCAGGACCGTCGCGAGGATACGGACGGTTCGACGGTCCTGCCGATCCTCATCCACGGCGATGCGGCTTTCGCAGGCCAGGGCGTCGTCATGGAGACCCTGCAGATGTCGCAGGCGCGCGGTTTCGCGGCGGGCGGAACGGTGCACGTCATCTGCAACAACCAGATCGGGTTCACCACGAGCCATCCCCTTGATGCCCGTTCGACGCCGCACTGCAGCGACGTGGCCAAAATGATCGAAGCACCCATTTTCCACGTGAATGGCGACGACCCGGACGCCGTGACCCTGGTCGGCCGGCTTGCCTTCGATTATCGCCAGCGCTTTCGCAAGGATGTGGTCATCGACCTGGTCTGTTACCGGCGTCATGGACACAACGAGGCCGACGAGCCCGCCGCCACGCAGCCCGGCATGTATGCCGTGGTGCGCAACCATCCGACGGTGCGGCAGATCTACGTCGAGCGCCTGGCCGAAGCCGGGGTGGTCAGCACGGACGAAGCCCAGGCCATGGTCGACGCCTACCGCCAGGGGCTCGACGAAGGACGGGTCGTATCCAGTTCGCTGGGTTTCGTCGGCAACAAGTTCACCGTGGACTGGACGCGGTTCGACGAAGTGAATTTCAGCCAGCCCGTGCGCACCCGGATCAGCGCGGAGCAGGTTTCGCAGTACGCCGAGGCGATCGTCACCGTGCCCACCGAGCACACGCTCCATCCGCGGGTTGAGCGCATCATGACGGACCGACGGCGCATGGCGAACGGCGAGATACCGATGGACTGGGGATTCGCCGAGACGATGGCGTATGCCAGCCTGCTGACGGATGGTTTCGACATCCGGCTCACGGGGCAGGACAGCGGCCGCGGCACGTTCTTCCATCGCCACGCGGTGCTGCACGACCAGCACGGCCGGGAACCCTACGTGCCGCTGAGCCATGTCTCGCCTGACCAGCGCCGGTTCATGATCACCGACTCTCTGCTTTCGGAAGAAGCCGTGCTCGGCTTCGAGTACGGTTATGCCACGACCAACCCCGACACCCTGGTCATCTGGGAAGCGCAGTTCGGCGACTTCGTGAATGGTGCACAGGTGGTGATCGACCAGTTCATCAGTTCCGGCGAGACAAAGTGGGGTCGCTACTGCGGATTGATGCTGTTCCTGCCGCATGGCTACGAGGGCCAGGGCCCTGAGCATTCCTCCGCGCGGCTGGAGCGTTTCCTGCAGCTGTGCGCCGAGCACAACATGTCGGTCGTCGTCCCGTCGACGCCGGCGCAGATGTTCCACCTCATCCGTCGCCAGATGGTCCGCAACTTCCGCAAGCCGACGGTGGTGCTTACGCCCAAGAGCCTGTTGCGCCACAAGCTGTCCGTCTCGCCGCTCGAGGCGCTGTCGGAGGGTCGCTTCCTGCGCATCGTGCCGGAAAGCGACGCCATCGACCCCGCCAAGGTGAACCGTCTCGTCCTGTGCAGCGGCAAGGTGTACTTCAACCTGCTCGAGGAGCGCCGCAAGCGAGAGCTGGATGATGTCGCCATCGTGCGGATCGAGCAGCTGTATCCCTTCCCGATCCGCCGCTATGCTGCGTTGATAGAGGAATACCCTGCGCTCCGTGACGTCGTCTGGTGCCAGGAGGAGCCGCAGAACCAGGGTGCCTGGTACCAGATCCGGCATCGCCTGCAGGAACCGCTGCACAATGGTCACCAGCTGTTCTACGCGGGCCGCAAGGGCGCGGCCGCACCGGCCGCCGGCTACTATCAGCTGCACAATCAGCAGCAGGAGGCGCTCGTGGACGCCGCATTGGCCGGCAGCAAGACTGCCGGTCGTCGTTCGAATCCCAAGAAAGCCACCAGGAAAAAAGCATGAGCATGGAAGTGAAGGTGCCGCAGCTGCCGGAATCGGTCGCGGACGCGACGCTGGTCGCATGGCACAAGTCGGCCGGCGACCGCGTCAGCCGCGACGAGAATCTCGCGGATCTCGAGACGGACAAGGTCGTTCTCGAAGTCCCAGCGCCGGCCGACGGAGTTCTCAAGGAAATCCGCATCTCGGACGGGACCACCGTGACCGCCGGCGAGATTCTCGCGATCCTCGAGGAAGGTGAGGCCGGTGGCAAGGATGAGAGCGCGGCGCCGGCGGCTGCCGCGGGTGCTGACGACGCGGCCGAGACTGCGACCGACGAGACCGACGAGGATGAAGGCGACGAGGGCGAGAAAGCCGAGGAGGCACCGGGCAAGGCTGCGGGCCGGCTCAGCCCGTCGGTCCGCCGGCTCGTCGATGAGCACGGGCTCGATCCCGCCGCCATCCCGGGCACCGGGCGCGACGGCCGGATCACCAAGGCGGATGTCATGGCCTTCCTGGAGCGCCCGGCAGGCAAGCCCGGCGCAGGCGAGGCCGACGCTTCCCCGTCCAGGCCGACCGCCGCGGCGCATGGCGCCCGCGAAGAGCGACGCATTCCGATGACCCGCATGCGGACCCGGATTGCCGAGCGGCTCGTCGATGCCCAGGCCACGGCCGCCATGCTCACTTCCTTCAATGAAGTTGACCTCGGCGCGGTGATGGAGATTCGCAAGCGCTACCGCGACAGCTTCGAGAAGAAGCACGGGGTGCGCATCGGCTTCATGAGTTTCTTCGTCAAGGCGGCCATCGAGGCCTTGCGCAAGTTCCCGGTCGTCAATGCGTCCGTGGAAGGCAGCGACCTCATCTACCACGACTACTACGACATCGGAGTCGCGGTCTCCACGGATCGAGGCCTCATGGTCCCGGTCCTGCGGGATGCGGACCTCAAGAGCTTTGCCGATATAGAGCGCAGCATCGGCGAGTACGCCGTGCGGGCGCGCGACGGCAAGATCGGTGTGGATGACCTGACCGGTGGCACCTTCACGATCACCAACGGCGGCGTGTTCGGCTCGCTGATGTCGACGCCGATCATCAATCCGCCGCAGAGTGCGATCCTCGGCATGCACAAGATCCAGGACCGCGCCATGGTCGTGGATGGTGAGATTCGCGTTCGGCCGATGATGTACATCGCCCTGACCTATGACCACAGGATCATCGATGGCCGCGAGGCCGTGCAGTTCCTGGTCAGCGTGAAGGAGAGTCTCGAGGATCCGGCACGCCTGCTGATCCAGCTGTGAAATCATCCACCGGGTAACAAGATGAGCGAAAGTTTCGACGTAATCGTGATCGGCGGCGGGCCGGGCGGCTATCCTGCGGCAATCCGTGCTGCGCAGCACGGACTGCGTACCGCCTGCATAGATGACTGGCAGAACTACGACGGCAGCCGCGCCTTCGGCGGCACCTGTCTCAATGCTGGGTGCATTCCCTCGAAGGCGCTGCTGGAGTCATCCGAGCTGTTCCACCGGGCCCGACACGAGTTCGAGGTACATGGTATCCGTGCCGGCGGCGTGGAACTCGACCTGGAGCAGATGCAGCAACGCAAGGCCGGCATCGTCAAGCAGCTCACCGGCGGCATCGGCCAGTTGTTCAAGGCGAACAAGGTCACGGGCATGCAGGGTCGCGGCCGATTCCTCGGCGATGGCAAGGTCGAGTTCACGGATCCCGACGGGAATTCGAAGACCCTTACGGCGACGCACGTGGTGCTTGCGGCCGGCTCCCAGCCGATCGAACTCAAGAGCGCGCCCTTCGACGAGGAGCAGATCGTGGACTCCTGGCGGGCGCTGGAATTCGATGCGGTCCCGGCCAGGCTCGGCGTGATCGGCGCCGGGGTGATCGGACTGGAGTTGGGCAGCGTCTGGAAGCGGCTTGGCGCCGAGGTCACGATTCTGGAAGCCATGGACAGCTTCCTGTGGATGGCTGATGCACAGATTGCCCGTGACGCCCAGCGGCAGTTCAAGAAGCAGGGACTCGACATCCGGCTCGGGGCGAAGGTGCAGAGCGCCAGCGCGGGCAAGGACGGCGTGAACGTCAGCTTCGAGGAAAAGGGCGAGGTCCAGGCACTCACCTTCGACAAGCTGATCGTCTGCGTGGGTCGCCGCCCGAGCTCGGCGGGGCTGCTCGCCGAGGGAACCGGCGTCGAGATCGACGAGCGTGGTTTCGTCAAGGTCGACCACGAATGCCGCACGGGCGTGCAGAACGTCTGGGCGGTGGGCGATCTCGTCCGGGGGCCGATGCTCGCGCACAAGGCCACGGAGGAGGGCGTCATGGTGGCCGACCTGATCGCCGGCAAGGTCGCCGAGGTGAACTACGAGGTGATCCCTTCGGTGATCTACACGGCGCCGGAGATCGCCTGGGTCGGCAAGACGGAGGCCCAGGCCAAGGAAGCGGGCATCGACTACAAGGTCGGCACCTTCCCCTTCGCGCCGAACGGGCGGGCCAAGGCGCTGGAACAGGCCGCAGGTATGGTGAAGCTGATCGCGAACCGGCGGGACGACTCGATCATCGGCGCGCACGTCATCGGCCCGATGGCCGGCGAGCTGATCGGGGAGCTCGTGGTCGCCATGGAGTTCCAGGCGAGCATCGAGGACATCCAGCGCACGGTGCACGCGCATCCGACCCTTTCAGAAGCGATCCACGAGGCGGCCCTCGCCGCCGACGGCAAGGCGATCCACGGCATCAACAAGTAGTCAGGCCTTGCGCCGGACCGACGTGATGTTCGGCAGCCGGCCGATGCGGTTCATCAGGCGGCTGAGATGCTCGAGGCTGTCGATGCCCACCGTGATGTCCACGGTCGCGACGTGGGTCACGCGCTCGATGCGTGACGTCATGGAGTTGATGTCGATCTTCTCGTCCGCGAGCGTGGCGGAAATATCGCGGATCAAGCCCGTCCGGTCCCACGCTTCGACGACGATCTGGACCGGATAGCTGGCGTGCGCCTTGCCGCCCCAAGCGACTTCCATGATGCGTTCGGGATGCTGCGCCTGGAGCCGCACGAAGTTCTTGCAGTTGGCGCGGTGAATGGAGACGCCGCGGCCCTGCGTGATATAGCCGGCGATCGGTTCCGGGGGGAGCGGGCGGCAGCAACGGGCGAAGTTGGTCATCAGGTCGCCGACGCCTGATATCGACACCGCGGCTTCGGTGTAGGCCGGCCTGCGCGCCTTGACCTGGATCTCCTCGGTCACCGTCGGCAACGGTGCTGGATTCTCCCGCTCGCAGGCGGCGATCACCGCCGGCATGGTCAGGTCGCCTGCGCCGAGCGCCAGCCACAGCTGTTCCTGGCCGCCGAGCCCGAAACGCTTGGCCACCGGTTCGAGGTCCGCCTCGAGTCCCAGTCGTGCCAGTTCCTTCTCCAGCGCCTGCTTGCCGGAGCGGCGGTTCTGCTCCTGGTCCTGCTGGCGAAACCAGGACCGGACCTTGCTGCGACTGCGCGGCGAGACAAGATAACCGGCCTGCGGAGCGATCCAGTCGCGACTCGGATGGGCGTTCTTCGCCGTGAGTATTTCCACCTTGTCGCCATTCTTCAGCGCATGGGTGAGCTGGACGATGCGACCGTTGACCCGCGCGCCGCGGCAGTGATGACCGATATTGGTGTGCACCTGGTAGGCGAAATCCAGCGGCGTCGCCCCTGCCGGAAGATCGACGACGTCGCCGGCCGGCGTGAATGCATAGACACGGTCCTCGAAAATCTCGGTGCGCAGCTGGTCGAGCAGGTCGCGGTCGGTCTCGGTGTCCTCGCCGGGTGCGATGAGCTGTCGCAGCCAGTTGATCTTTTGTTCGAAGGCGGGATCGCCGCGACCCCCTTCCTTGTAACGCCAGTGCGCCGCGACACCGAGTTCCGCATGTTCGTGCATCTCGCGGGTGCGAATCTGGATCTCCAGGGGCTGGTTGCCGGGACCCATCACCGCGGTGTGCAGCGAACGGTAGAAATTGCCCTTGGGATTGGCGATGTAGTCGTCGAACTCGCCGGAGATATAGGGCCACAGGCTGTGGACGTGCCCGAGCGCTGCATAGCATTCCGGGACGGTGTCTACGAGCACGCGGACCGCGCTGATGTCGAAGACCTGGTCGATACCGACATGTTTACGCCGCATCTTCTTCCAGATGCTGTAGATATGTTTGGGGCGGCCCTCAATGTCGCCGTTGATCCCGGCTTTTGCCAATTCCTCGCGCAACACCCGCAAGACCTGCTCGATTCGTCTTTCCCGGTCTTCGCGCGTTTCCTTCAGGTAGAGCGCTATACCGCGGTAGGTCTCCGGCTCCAGGTAACGAAACGACAAGTCCTCCATCTGCCATTTGAAATGCCAGATGCCCAGCCGGTTGGCGAGTGGCGCGAAGATCTCGCGGGTTTCCGTCGCCACGCGTTCCAGTTCCTCGGGCTCGGCGTCGCGGGCCGAGTGCAGGCGATGCAGCTGGTCTGCAAGACGCACCAGCACGAGTCGTACGTCGGCGACGATCGCGAGCAGCATCTTGCGCAGGGTTTCGGCCTGGGGAGGCGGCAATGCATTGCCCGGGCGCCAGTTCTCCGGCAGGCCGAATGAGCCGAGACGTTGTATTTCCTCGACCCTGCGCCGCATGATTGGGTCGAAGCGCTTTTCGACGGCTTCCGACGTGATCGCTCCGGCCTCCACCAGCGGGTAAAGTATCGCAGCGGCACGGATCTCCGGTTCCGCGCGGATCTCTTCCAGCAGCGCGGCGATGGCGAGCCCGCGCGCGGCGGGGACTGCGTGTGTGTCACGCGCGAGCGCCTCGGCTTCGGCCGTGGCTTTCGCGAGGATCCCGCCTGTGCCGGGGCCGCTGTCGGGAAGCTGTTCCACTAAGTTAATTTCCAGAATTCCGTATACAATACCGAGCCTAGCCGTAATTTCTTAATGTTATTTGGAGATTCAGTGATGATGCGATGCCTGTGGTTCATGGTGCTGTTCTCGATTTCGCCGCTGGCTCTGGCCAACGGTATCGATCTCAACGTAAACAACAAGGCTGCCCGGATCACCGCGGATTTCGACCTGTCGAACAACCTCGTCGTGGACGGTTCCTGGTTCCATCACCAGGACAAGGGAAACGTCCTCGGCGCCGGCCTGCATGTTACCGGTGCGGCGACCGGCGGTCGCGAGCCGTTGCGTGCCGGCCTCGGCGGCCGGTTGCTGGCAATCGATGCCGACATCGGCGCCAATGACAGCGGGGCCGCGCTCCCGATCGGCGGCTTCGTCACTTATACCTTCCCAGAATACAACCGCTTCTCCGTCGGCGGCAGTGCCTATTATGCGCCGGATGTGTTGTCTTTCGGTGATGTCACGACCTACTGGGAATACACTGCCTGGGCGGGTTACAGCGTGTTGCGGGACGGCGAGGTTTACCTGGGCGTGCGAGGGATCAAGGCGGATTTCGAGGTGGGCCCGCGCTTGACCATGGACACTGGGTTGCATGTCGGACTGCGGCTGCGGTTCTGAGGCGCGCATGGACGGCATTTCCGCGCCGGCGCTAGAATTAAGGGTTTTAAACATCCTGCGGAGACCTCATGGCAGGCCATAGCAAGTGGGCGAACATCAAGCATCGCAAGGGCGCCCAGGACAAGAAACGCGGCAAGATTTTTACCAAGCTGATCAGGGAGATCACCAGCGCGGCACGCGCCGGCGACGCCGATCCGGCAATGAATCCACGCCTCCGGCTGGCGATCGACAAGGCGAAAGCGGCCAGTGTGCCGAAAGACACCATTGACCGGGCCTGGAAGCGGGGCAGCGGAGAGACCGACGGCGACGATTACCAGGAAGTCCGCTACGAAGGCTATGCGCCCGGCGGAGTCGCGGTGCTGGTCGAATGTCTCACTGACAATCGCAATCGCACTGTCGGCGACGTGCGCCACGCCTTCACGAAGTGCGGCGGAAACCTCGGCGCGGACGGCAGCGTGGCCTATCTGTTCCAGCACTGCGGCGTGTTCAGTTACCCGCCCGGCACGAGCGAAGAGCAGTTGATGAACGTGGCGCTCGAGGCCGGCGCAGAGGACATCGTGCCGAACGAGGACGGCTCGCTGGACGTGATCACCGCGCCGGCGGACTTCGAGGCGGTGCGCGAGGCGCTCGACCAGGCCGGCCTGAGCCCGGAAGAGGCGGAGGTCACGATGCGGGCGGCGACGGGCGTCGCGGTGGACGGCGAGGAAGCCGACCAGGTGTTGAAGCTCCTGGAAATGCTCGACGATCTGGACGACGTGCAGGACGTGTACAGCAACGCCGAACTGTCCGACGATGTGCTGGTGGGAGCCTGAGGCCCGGCCGGGCAGCGGATGGTGACAGGCGCCCTGACCATCCTCGGCATCGATCCCGGCTCGCAGGTCACGGGCTTCGGTGTCATTGTCGTGGAGGGCCGGGCGATGCGCTACCTGGCGAGCGGTTGCATACGCACCCGTGGCGGGGAGATGGCGGATCGCCTGCGGATCATCTTCGAAGGGGCGACGCGGCTGGTGGATCAGTACCAGCCGGACGAGATTTCCGTGGAACGGGTGTTCATGCATCGCAATGCTGACAGCGCGCTGAAGCTCGGACAGGCGCGTGCGGCCGCGCTCTGCGGGACCTTTCTTCGGCTGGCGCCGGTCCACGAGTATGCCGCGCGGGAGGTCAAGCTCGCCGTGACCGGCAGCGGCGCTGCAGAGAAGGTGCAGGTGGCGCACATGGTGCGCAAGCTGCTGGCGGTCCGCGGCCCTTTGGCTGCCGATGCGGCGGACGCCCTCGCCGTGGCGATCTGTCATGCTCAATTGCGCAAGGGCCGGGCACTGCGTGCCGCGCTCGCCGGGGGAACGGGGTGATCGGTTTTCTGAACGGCACGCTGGTCGGCAGGCATCCGCCACAGCTGCTGGTGGACGTGGGTGGCGTGGGTTACGAGCTCGAGGCGCCGATGTCCACGTTTTACCAGCTGCCGGAAACGGGCCAGCCCGTGCGAATCCTGACTCACCTGCTGGTGCGCGAGGACGCGCACGTGCTGTACGGTTTCGCCAGCGAGGCAGAGCGGCAACTGTTTCGCAGCCTCATCAAGGTCAGCGGCGTCGGCGCACGCATCGCGCTGGCCATTCTTTCCGGGATCAGCGTGGAAGCATTCGTGCGCTGTGTCGAAGGGGCCGATTCCGCTTCGCTCACGCGGATTCCGGGCGTGGGGCGTAAGACCGCCGACCGTCTGATCGTCGAGATGCGCGACCGCCTGGAACAGGCGGGCTCGGCTCTCGTCCAGTCGATGCCCGCGGGCGTCGAAGGATCCGCCGCCGACGAGGCATTCGGCGCGCTGGTGGCGCTGGGGTATCGTCCGCAGGAGGCGCAGCGCCTGTTGAAGCTCGTGGCCGATCCGGCGCAGAGCACCGAGGGGCTGATCCGGGCCGCCCTGCAGGCGGCGGCGAGGTGAACCATGATCGAACATGACCGCGTGGTGACGACCGCTGCAGGCGCCGAGGACGAGGCGCTGGAGCGGGCGATCCGTCCGCGCCTGCTCGAGGACTACGTCGGGCAGGCTTCCGTCCGACGGCAGATGGAGATTTTCATCAAGGCGGCGCGCCAGCGCGAAGAAGCACTGGACCACGTGCTGATCTTCGGTCCTCCGGGGCTCGGCAAGACGACCCTGGCGCATATCGTCGCCAACGAGCTGGGCGTCAGCCTGCGACATACCTCGGGCCCGGTGCTGGAACGCCCCGGCGACCTGGCCGCCATACTGTCCAATCTCGAGCCGCGTGACGTGCTGTTCGTAGACGAAATCCATCGTCTCAGTCCGGTGGTGGAGGAAATCCTCTATCCGGCGATGGAGGATTTCCAGCTGGACATCATCATCGGCGAGGGGCCGGGGGCGCGCTCGATCAAGATCGACCTGCCGCCGTTCACCCTGGTGGGGGCGACCACGCGCGCTGGACTGCTGACTTCCCCGCTGCGGGATCGCTTCGGCATCGTGCAGCGCCTGGAGTTCTACGACGACGCCGAACTCGGGCGGATCGTCACCCGCTCGGCGGGCATTCTCGGCGTCGAGATCGATCCGCAGGGCAGCCACGAGATCGCCCGACGCTCCCGGGGCACGCCGCGCATCGCGAACCGCCTGCTGCGCCGCGTGCGCGATTTCGCCCAGGTCGAGGGCAACGGACAGATCGACGCCGGCGTGGCGACGGCGGCGATGGACATGCTGGACGTGGATCCGCGCGGCTTCGACGTCATGGACCGCCGTCTCCTGCTGACCATCATGGAGAAATTCGACGGGGGGCCCGTCGGCGTGGACAGCCTGGCCGCGGCCATCGGCGAGGAGCGCGGCACGATCGAGGACGTCCTCGAGCCCTTCCTTATCCAGCAGGGCCTGATGATGCGTACCGCGCGCGGCCGCATGGCGACGCGACACGCCTACCTGCATTTCGGCCTGCCGGCGCCGGCGCGCGTCGTCGACCCGGAAACGCTCTCGCTGTTCCAGCAGGGCGACGATGGTTCGAGCTGACGTGGGCCCGACGGTGACGGCACGCTTCGAATGGCCCGTGCGCGTCTACTACGAGGACACGGACCTCGGCGGCGTGGTTTACTATGCCAACTACCTGAAGTTCCTCGAGCGGGCGCGCAGCGAGTGGCTGCGCCACCTGGGCGTCTCGCAGGTGCAGTTGCTCGAGTCGCAGCGGCTGCTGTTCGCCATCACGGCGGTCGAGATCCGTTACCACAAGCCGGCCCGGTTCGAAGACGCACTCCTCGTCACTGTCGAGCTCGAAACGCTGCGGCGCGCCAGCATGGTTTTTCGCCAGGCGATCCATCGCGGCGGTCCTGACGGGGAACTGTTATGCAGCGCCCGGGTCACTGCAGCATGTCTCGACGCGGACAGCATGCGACCCAGGCCGCTGCCCGCGCATCTATTCCCGGAGTGAACCTGCATGCAGAATGAAATGTCGATCGCCCGCCTGGTGCTGGACGCGAGTCTCGTGGTCCAGCTGGTCATGCTGCTTTTGCTGCTGGCATCGGTGGCCTCTTGGGCCGTGATCATCCAGAAGCGCCGCGTGCTGCGCCAGGCGCGCGTCAACGCCGAGAATTTCGAGAAGGAGTTCTGGTCCGGCGGCGACCTGAACGGGCTGTACAAGCGGCTTTCCGGCCGTCCGGAAGGCAAACTCGGCATGTCCGGCATCTTCGAGGCGGGCTTCAGGGAGTTCAGCCGGCTGCGCAAGCAGGACGACCTGCAGGCGAGCCAGATCGTCGAGGGCTCCCGCCGCGCGATGCTGGTCTCCCAGATGCGCGAGGCCGACCGGCTCGAGCAGAACCTCGCGCTGTTGGCGACGGTCGGCTCGACCAGCCCCTACGTCGGGCTGTTCGGCACGGTCTGGGGCATCATGAATTCCTTCATTGCGCTGGGCAACGTGCAGCAGGCCACGCTCGCAATGGTCGCTCCCGGCATCGCCGAGGCGCTGATCGCCACCGCCATGGGGCTGTTCGCCGCCATCCCGGCCGTCATCGCCTACAACCGCTATGCGGACACCGTCGGGCGCATCGAGAGCCGTTACGACACCTTCGTCGAGGAATTTTCGACCATCCTGCAGCGGCACGCGCGCCGTGCCGTGGAGAGCTGAGCAATGCCGGCCGGGCGGCCGAAGCGCCGCTTGATGGGTGAGATCAACGTCGTACCCTACATCGACGTGATGCTTGTGCTGTTGATCATTTTCATGGTCACGGCTCCGCTTCTGACCCAGGGCATCGAAGTCGAGCTGCCGAAGGTGGGCGCCGAGCCGATGGATCCGGAAAAGTACATCGAATCCGAGGCACTGGTGCTGTCCGTCGATCGGGATGGCCGCCTGTACCTGAATCTCGTCGAGCCCGAGACCCCTGTCGATTCGGCCGTGGCGGTCGAACGCGCCGCGGCCTTGTTGAGTCGCAACCCGGAGCGCCCCGTGCTGGTCCGCGCCGATGCACGGGCCAGCTACGGTGACGTGGCGGCGGCGATGCGCGTCCTGCAGGATGCGGGAGCGGGGCAGATCGGCATGGTCACCGATCCGGAGGAGCTGACGGCTCCGGGCGGGCGCTAGCGGTGCTGGAGTTCGCCCGGGACCATGCGCTGGGTCTGCTGGCTGCGGCGCTCATGCATGCGGCATTGATCGCAGCGCTGATCGTCGGTCTCCCGGAGATGGAGCGACCGGTGGAACCCGTCGCACGTCCGCCGGTGCAGGCCGTGGCCGTCAGCGAGGCAGACCTGCGCGCGGCGGAGCAGCGGCGGGACGCGGCGCTCGCGGCCGAACAACGCCGTCGGGAGGAGGCCGAACGGCAACGCCAGGAAGAGGCGCGCCGGGCAGCGGAGGCCGAGCGAGAGCGGCAGGCGCAGCTTCAGCGCGAGCGCGAACAGCAGGCGGCCGAGGCGAAAGCGGCGGCCGAAAGAGAAGCACGCGAACGGGAAGCGGTGGCCGCGGCCGAGCGCGCGGCGGAAGCGAAGCGCGCGGAGGAAGCGCGGCAGGCGGAAGCGGCTCGCAAGGCGGAGCAGGCCCGCAAGGAAGCCGAAGCGCGGGCCAAAGCCGAGGCCGAGGCGCGGGCCAAAGCCGAGGCTGAAGCCCGGCGCAAGGCGGAGGAGGCCGCGCGCGCCGAAGCGGCTCGCAAGGCCGAGGAGGCGCGAATCCAGGCGCAGCGCCAGCAGGAACTCGCGGCGCAGATCGAGGCGGAACAACGGCGCATGGCGCTGCAGCAGTCTTCTGAGTACGGCCTTTGGCTCGGCGCGATCCAGGACCAGGTAGCGCGCAACTGGAACCGTCCGCCGTCGGCGCGGCCAGGACTGGATTGCGAGGTCCGGGTGCAGCTGATTCCGGGCATGCAGGTGGTGAACACGGAGATCGTGCGCTGTAATGGCGACGAGGCGGTGCGCCGCTCCATCGTTGCCGCGGTGGAACGCGCCTCGCCACTGCCGCGACCGCCCGACCCGGCACTTTTCGAACGTACCATTGTCTTTGACTTCAAACCCGAGGATTGAACCTGCCCATGAGCCATAAGATCACCGCAAGACTCGCCGGCCTCGTGCTGCTGCTGGCCGCCGTCGCGAGCCACGCCGAGCTGCGCATCGAGATCACCCGCGGCGTGAGCGAAGCGGTGCCCATTACGATCGTGCCGTTCGCCTTCGAAGACGAAGGCGCGCCCGATGTGGATGTCGCGGCGGTCATCGAGGCCGACCTGGCGTTCAGCGGGCGCTTCGAGCCCATGGAGCGGCGTGACATGGTGTCGCGCCCGACCCGCCCCGATGAGGTCCGGCTGGAGGACTGGCGCCTGCTGGATACCGACATCGTGGTGATCGGTCGGGTAAAGCCGGCGGCCGCGGGGCGCTACGAGATCGAATTTCACGTCTTCGACGTGTTTCGGGGTCAGTCGTTGATGGCCTACAACCTGCCGGTCTCGAGTGACAACCTGCGCGGCGCAGCCCACCGGATCGCGGACATGATTTTCGAGAAGCTCACCGGCGTCCCGGGGATATTCTCGACGCGCATCGCGTATGTGACGGTCGAACGGGATGACGGCGCGTCGCGCTATCGGCTGTGGTTGTCCGATGCGGACGGCGCACGGGCCGGCGTGATCGCCGAATCGGCCCAGCCGATCATGTCGCCGACCTGGTCGCCCGACGGACGGCGGATCGCCTACGTGTCCTTCGAGACCGGCGTGTCGCGGATTTTCGTCCAGGAGCTGGCGACGGGCCGCCGGGTGGCGGTTTCCTCGGCCCCTGGAATCAACGGCGCGCCGGCCTGGTCGCCCGACGGCACCCGCCTGGCCCTCGTGCTCGGCGGAGTGGACGGCAATCTCGACATCCACGTGCTCACGCTGTCGGGTCGGAAACTGGACCGGCTCACCCGGCATCCGGCCATCGACACCGAGCCCGCCTGGTCGCCCGACGGCCGCAGCCTCTATTTCACGTCTGACCGGGCCGGCGGTCCGCAGGTCTATCGCGTGACGCTCGACGGCGCCAGTCCGCGCCGCGTCACTTTCGAGGGCAGCTACAATGCCCGCCCGCGGGTGTCTCCCGACGGCGAGCAGCTGGCCATGGTTCACCGCGTGCGCGAAAACTACCGCATCGCCATCATGGACTTGCGGCGTGGCGGGTTGCGCGTGCTCACCGACGGCCAGCAGGACGAGTCGCCGAGTTTTGCCCCGAACGGCAGCATGATTATTTTCGCCACCCGCGAGCGCGGCCGGGGCGTATTGGCCGCCGTATCCAGTGACGGCCGGGTGCGGCAGCGCATCGCGGGCACCGAAGGGGATGTTCGCGAGCCGGTCTGGTCGCCTTACGCGCGATGAATCGAAGGGTTAACATAGTCTGCAGTAACCGAAGCCCGGACCGGCGCAGCCGCCGGACCGAACCGACGAGGAAAATCACGTCATGCCCATGCAAAAACTAGCCATCCTGATCGTCGCCGCGGCGCTGTTCGCCGGCTGCGCACGCCAGACCAAGCCGGACGACGAGGCCGCCGGCGTGGTCGAACCGGCGGATGAGGAATTCGTCACCCAGCCGCTGACGGAGGACGAACTGTTCGGCGAAGGGCGTCCACTGGACGGGGAGTTCGGGGCCATCGATGCGCCCGAGGCCGTGATCGACCAGAGCGTGATCTACTTCGACTTCGATTCCTCTTCGATCCGTCCGGAGTACAGCGATACCATCGCCGCCCATGCCGACCGGCTGGTGAATGATTCGGCCCAGGTGGTGCGGCTCGAGGGGCACACCGACGAGCGCGGCTCGCGCGAATACAATATCGGGCTCGGCGAGCGTCGCTCCCAGGCCGTGCGCCAGGCGCTGATGCTCCAGGGCGTGCGCGGTGACCAGATCGTGACCGTCAGTTATGGCGAGGAGCAGCCCGCCATGTCCGGCAGCGATGATGAAGCGTGGGCGATGAACCGCCGCGTGGAAATCGTTTACCTGCGATGAATACTTCGCAGAGATTCAGCCGCGGCGCGCTCCTGCTGCTCATCGGGCTCGGGGTGGCCGGCTGCGCCGTGCCGCCGGAGGAAGATCCGGTGCTGATCAAGCTCGACGAGCTGGATAGTCGCGTCGCCTCCATCGAGCGCGTCGTGCGCAATGAAAGCCTGCTGCGGATCGCCAATGAACTCGCGGTGTTGCGCGACGAGGTGCGTGAGCTGCGGGGCCAGACCGAGGCGCTGCAGTACGAGGCCGAGAGCGGCGTCACTCGCCAGCGCGACCAGTACCTGGATCTCGACCAGCGCTTGCAGTCGCTCGAGCGCCGCACCCGCAGCGGTGACACCGGGGCCGGGCTGGCGCCGGTCGGTGAGACGGTGCCTTCGGCGGGTACCCTGCCGTCGACCGCCGAGCCCGTGCAGTCCTCTTACCAGGCCTCCCTGGAACTCTTGCGCCAGGGGCGCTACGAGCAGGCCGAAGCGGGCTTCAGGCAGTTCCTCATCGACTCTCCGGACAGCGAGCTGGCCGATAACGCGCGCTACTGGCTCGCCGAGACGCACTACGTCAATCGCGAGTTCGAGACGGCGCTCGAGACCTTCCGTCTCATGCTCGAACAGCACCCGGACTCACGCAAGGCGCCTGATGCGCTGTTGAAGGCGGGCTTCTGCGAGTACGAACTGGAGCGCTGGGCCGATGCACGCGCCACGCTCACTGCGGTCGTCGAGCGTTACCCGGATTCGACCGCAGCCCGGCTGGCGACCCAGCGACTGGAAAGGATGGGCGCGGAGCGCCGCTAGCAAGCCATGGCCAGCGTTGCCCGCGAGGCGGATCCGGCGGAGCAGTCGCTGCGCATCACAGAGATTTTTCGTTCGCTCCAGGGGGAAGCGAGCAGCGTGGGGTGGCCGACCGTTTTCGTGCGGCTCACGGGTTGTCCGTTGCGTTGCGGCTATTGCGACACGGTCTACGCATTCCACGGCGGCGAGCGGCGCTCCATCGCCTCGATCGCGGCCGAAGTCGAGACCCACGGCACGCGTCATGTCTGCGTGACCGGCGGTGAACCGCTGGCGCAGCGTGGCTGCACCGCACTGGTGAGCCGCCTGTGCGACGCTGGGCTGCATGTCTCCGTGGAGACGAGCGGGGCACTCGACATTTCCGTGCTCGACCCGCGTGCGCAGCGGGTCATGGACGTCAAGACGCCGGGATCCGGGGAGGTGGCGCGCAACCTGCCCGACAACCTGGCGCACCTGCGCTCTCGCGACTGCGCGAAGTTCGTGATCTGCGATCGAGAGGACTACGAGTGGTCGCGGGATTTCGTCCGGCAGCATGGGCTCGGCGCGCGCTGCGAGGTGTTGTTCTCGCCATCCTGGGGCCAGCTGCCGGCAGGTGAGCTGGCGGACTGGATACTCGCGGACGGACTGCCGGTGCGCTTCCAGCTGCAGTTGCACAAGATGTTGTGGGGCGATGTACCCGGACGCTGAGAATCAAGTTAGGCGCGCGGTCGTACTGCTTTCGGGCGGGTTGGATTCGACGACCGTACTGGCCCAGGCGCTGGCGGAAGGCTATGAATGCCACACGCTGAGCTTTCGCTACGGACAGCGGCACGAGACCGAACTGGCGGCGGCCGCCCGCATCTCACAAACGCTCGGTGCGCAATCACACCGGGTTGTCGGTATCGATCTCGGCGCGATCGGCGGCTCCAGCCTGACGGATGCGCGCATGGCGGTCCCTGAAACGCCGACCACCGGGATCCCTTCCACCTATGTGCCGGCGCGCAATACGGTGTTTCTCGCGCTCGGCATGGGTGTCGCCGAGGTCCTGGACGCCGGCCACCTGTTCATCGGCGTCAATGCCGTGGATTACTCCGGTTATCCGGATTGCCGGCCTGAATTCATCGCGGCTTTCCGGCGCCTGGCCGGGCTTGCGACGCGCCGCGCCGTCGAAGGCGCGCCGCTGGAGATCCATGCGCCGCTGCTCGAGGCCGCCAAGGGGGATATCATCCGCCGCGGGATCGAGCTGGGCGTGGACTACGGGCTCACGGTGTCCTGCTACCAGGCCGACGGCGACGGGCGGGCCTGCGGGGTATGCGACTCGTGCCGCCTGCGGCAGGCGGGATTCGTCGCCGCGGGTGTGCCGGATCCGACGCGATACCGCGACTAGCTCGCATCAGCTAAACTGTCGCGCCCACGGCAACCCGCGGGGTGAGGTACACGGGCCGTTAGCTCAATTGGTAGAGCACCGGACTTTTAATCCGATGGTTCTGGGTTCGAGTCCCAGGCGGCCCACCATCCCTGCTGATCCGCGCGTCTATAATTTTCTGCAATGCGTCGACTGCGGCGCGCACGCTCCGGAGGCACGCGCTTGAGACGAAGCCTGGCACAGGTCTTTTTGCTTCTCGTGTTCGCGCTCGCCGGCGCATCGCAGGCAGACGCGCGCGATCCCAGCAAGACGATTTTCGGCTATGTCGAGCGGGTGGTGATTTCCGCTGAGGGACTCAGCCTCAAGGCGCGCCTGGACACCGGCGCGCTGACCAGTTCGCTCGACGCCCACAACATCGTCCGTTTCCGGCGCGGGGATGCGCGCTTCGTCCGCTTCGACGTTCACGATCCCGCGACCGATCAGTACGTGACCCTGGAGCGTCGGCTCGTGCGCAATGTCCGCATCCGGCAGCACGAGGGCCCTCCTGTTCGCAGGCCGGTCGTCAGGATGCGACTCTGCCTGGGACACCTGGTCCGTGAGGTGGAAGTCAACCTCACGTCCCGCAAACAGCTGATCTACCCTCTCCTGATCGGCCGCAGCGCCATGCGCAGGGCAGTCATCGTCGATCCTGACCTGACGTTCACCAGCAGCCCGAAGTGTGACCTTGCGGAGCTTGCTGAGTGAGACTGCGGCACCTGTTGATCCTCGTGCTGGTCCTGAGCGTGATCGGCACGGGCTTCTTCGTGTTCAAGTGGCAGGTGCTCGGTTTCCCTCTCAGCGCAGATCGGGATGCGGACACCTGGACCGTGGAGGCGCGCGTCGCCTTCAGCCGGAGCACGGCCGGGCCGGTGAAGGCGAGCTTCGGGCTGCCGACCGAGCCCCCGGGCTTTCGCATTTTCGATGAGCAATTCATCTCGCGCGGCTACGGCCTGGCGCTGGAGGGAGAAGGGGAGTCCCGACGCGCCGTCTGGTCCTTGCGCAGGGCGCGCGGGGAGCAGGCGCTCTACTATCGCGTGACCTTGTTCAGGGACCGTGGCCACCAGCCGGAGCGGCCTGTGCCCCGATTCCCGCCGGTGCCACAGCTCGAGGAACCCCGGGCATCGGCGCTGGACGAGCTGGTGACCCGCGTGCGCCAGGAGTCTGCCGATATCGCCACTTTCGCGGCCGGCGCGATCCGCGTGGCGCAGGGGACGGAAGGTGGTGTGCGCCTGTTCACGGGAGCGCGGCCCGATGCGGCGGCGCAGGCCGACCTGGTGATCAAGATCCTTCATTCGGCACGCATTCCAGCCCAGGTGATCCAGGCACTTCGCCTCGCTGACGATCGCCGCGATGCGGAGCTGGAATTCTGGATCATGGTCCATAACGGCAGCGAATGGGTATATTTCGATCCGCGCGACGGGCGCCGCGGGTTGCCGGCCAACATGCTGGTGTGGTCCTGGAGCGGCGAGCCGGTGCTCGAGGTCGAAGGGGCCCGATCGCCACGCGCCAGTTTCTCGATGCGTTATACGATCGAGGACGCCTTGCGTGTCGCAGAGTTCCGCGCCCAGCGAGATTACCCGCGGATCATCGACTTCTCCCTGCTGAACCTGCCGCTCGACACGCAGTCCTTGTATTCCATCCTGCTGCTGGTGCCCCTCGGCGCCTTTCTCGTCGTGCTATTGCGCAACGTGGTCGGTATCAGCACCTTCGGCACCTTCATGCCGGTGCTCGTCGCGATGGCTTTTCGCGAGACACAGTTGCTCAACGGGATCGTGCTGTTTGTCCTGATCATCGCGGCGGGCCTGTCGATCCGCTTCTATCTCGAGCGCCTGCGGCTGCTTCTCGTGCCGCGCCTCGCGGCCGTGCTGACCGTCGTCGTGTTGCTGATGGCGCTGGTCAGCATCGTGACGCACCGGCTGGGCATCGAGGTGGGCCTGTCGGTTGCGCTGTTCCCGATGGTGATCATCGCGATGACCATCGAGCGCATGTCGATTCTCTGGGAGGAGCGCGGCCCGGCTGAAGCCATCAAGGAAGGTATCGGCACGCTGGTCGCGGCCGCCGTGATCTATCTCGTCATGATCATGCCGGCCGTGAGATATTTTCTTCTCGTGTTTCCGGAGACCCTGCTGGTGGTGCTGGCCGCGATCCTGCTGCTCGGGCGCTATACCGGCTACCGCCTCACCGAACTGCTGCGATTCCGCGCGCTCGCCGGAGGAGACAAGTGATCCGGCGCCGCTGGCGCGCCTTGCAGGCGGCCGGGGTGATGGGCATCAATCGGCGCAATGCGGATTACATCATGCCGCTCAATCCGCGGCGCAATTTCCCGATCGTGGACAACAAGCTGTTGACCAAGGAACGGGCGATTCTGCACGGGGTCCCGGTGCCGGAACTTTACGGCCACCTGTCGACACCGCATGAGATACGGGAGCTCGCCGGCATGATTGCCGACAAGCCCGGCTTCGTCGTGAAACCGGCGCACGGCAGCCAGGGCGACGGTATCCTGGTGGTCATGGAACAGCGCAAAGGCCGCTACCGCACCAGCGGCGGACGGCTGCTCGACGCGGACGACATGGAACACCACATCACCAACGCGTTGAGCGGGCAGTTCAGTCTCGGCGGATTGCCCGACCAGGTGATGCTGGAGTACCGGGTACGATTCGACCCGGTGTTCGAAGAGGTCAGTTTCCAGGGCGTCCCCGATCTCCGCATCATCGTCTACCGCGGTTTTCCGATCATGTCGATGGTGCGCCTGCCGACCCGCCAGTCCGACGGCAAAGCCAATCTTCACCAGGGTGCGATGGGTGCCGGGATCGATATTGCCACCGGGTTGACCCGGCCTGCCGTCGCCGCAGGCAACATCGTGCTCGACGAACATCCCGACACCGGCGCCAGGATCTCGGGTCGGACGATCCCGCACTGGAAAGAGGCGCTGCACATGGCCGCGCGGTGCTACGAGTTGGCAGGCCTCGGCTACCTCGGCGTGGATATCGTGCTGGATGCGGAACGCGGTCCGCTGTTGCTGGAGCTCAATGCCCGTCCGGGACTGAACGTGCAGATCGCAAACGGGGACGGCCTGCGGCGACGCACCGAGGCCTTCGATCCGCTTGCGGAGCGCTCGCATACCCCGCTCGAGCGCGTGGCGCTGGCTCGCGACCTGGCGCGCCGGGGATTCAGGGCGGATCACGCGGCCTGAGTGCCGTATCCGCGTCGTCACCGTCGCTCTGATCGCCGCTTTCAGCGTCACCTTCACTGCCGGCGTCACCATTGTCTATCCCGCTGTGGCCCGGCAGGCCGTGACGCCCCGCACCCGCGGCGAAGGCTGCAGCACCCTGCACGCTTTCCACGCGCAGCACGTCGAGACCGGCATGGAACTCGGCGCGCAGGGCGGCTTCTTCGTCGCTGAACGCACCGAAGCGGGCCGCTGCCCGGTCACCGCGCAGGCAGGCCTGCGGCAGTGCCGCCAGCTCCGCGGCCAGATCGAGGGCCGCATCCACCACCTTGCCCGGCGCCACGACCCGGTCGCACAGGCCGATGGCGTGACATTCGGCGGCCTCGATACGGCGTCCGGTGAGAATCAGGTCGAGGGCGCGGCCCTGCCCGACGAGCCGCGGCAGGCGCACCGTGCCGCCGTCGATGAGTGGCACGCCCCAGCGACGACACAGCACGCCCATCCACGCATCCCGTTCCATTACGCGCATGTCGCACCACAGGGCGAGTTCCATCCCACCCGCCACGGCTGCGCCGGCGATCGCTGCGATGACCGGTTTGGCGAGGCGCAGGCGCGTCGGCCCCATGGGGCCGAGGGGCGGCTGCCCGGTCTCGCCGAAATGCAGTTGCGCCAGCCAGTCTGCAGCTTCGCCCTGCGCGAGCGTCTTGAGATCGAAACCGCCGCAGAAGCTGTCGCCGGCGCCGGCCAGGACGGCAACGGCCGCATCGTCGTCCGCTTCGAAAGCCACCATGGCGCGATACAGCGCCAATGCCGTCGCCGGGTTTACGGCATTCCTGGCGGCCGGCCGATTCAACGTGATCAGTGTGGTGGCGCCCTTTTGGCGGACCGACACGGTCTCCGGCAACGATGTGGACGAGTCAGGTAACATGCTTGGAAGCCGTTGATTTGAAAGGATACAGTCTACATGTTAGGGTGTGGACGGTAAAAAACACTCGCTGGAGACCGTTGCCCGCGCGGCACACAAGCCGATGATGCGTGCCGGACCAGACCGCCCGCCGGTCGTTGCGATCCTCCCGGGATCGCCTGGATTGCCCACCCGGGCAAGCGGCCGACCGAGCAGGCGAACGATTCGATTCTGACCCATTCTTTAGACGGGGCATGGCCGTGAGCCGAAGCCCTGAGGAGCTGTTTCTGATGTGTGGCATTGCGGGCGAAATGCGCTTCGATGGTGCGGGGGCAGATATCGGTCGAGTGCAGCGAATGCTCGACCTGATGAGCGCCCGTGGACCCGACGACGACGGACTGGTGTCGCAGGGACCGGTTGCCCTCGGGCATCGTCGCCTGGCGATCGTCGACCTGTCCGAGCGCGGCGCCCAACCGATGCGCGACCAGGAGCTTGGCCTGACCGTCGTCTTCAATGGCTGCATCTACAACCACGATGAGTTGCGCACGCGGCTCGGCGAGATGGGCTACCGTTTCTATTCCCGCAGCGACACCGAAGTGATCCTCAAGGCCTACCATGCCTGGGGCGAGCGTTGTCTCGACGATTTCATGGGCATGTTTGCGTTCTGCATCCGCGAGCATGAGTCGGGCCGGCTGTTCCTGGCGCGTGATCGGCTGGGCATCAAGCCGTTGTATTACACACTCGATGGCGGAACTTTCCGCTTTGCATCGACGTTGCCGGCCCTGGTCCGCGACGGCTTGTCGAGCCACGCCGTGGATCCGGCGGCCCTGCATCACTACATGAGTTTTCACTCGGTGGTGCCTGCCCCGCATACCCTGTTGTCCGCGGTGCGCAAGGTCCCGCCCGGGCACTGGATGCGCATCGATGCAGACGGACGGGTCCAGGAACGGGCTTTCTGGTCGCTGCAGTTCGGGCCGCGGGACGGCGATCCGCAGACGGATCGCGAATGGGAAGATGCCGTGCTCGAATCGATGCGCGTCGCGGTGCGGCGGCGCCTGACGGGCGACGTCCCGGTGGGCGTACTGCTGTCCGGCGGACTCGACTCGAGCCTCATCACGGGCTTGCTCGCCCGCGAAGGCGTGCCGCATCTCAATACCTTCACGGTCGGTTTCGAGGACGTCGGCAAGGAAGAAGGCAACGAGTTTCGTTACTCGGACCTGGTCGCGCGAACTTTCGGCACCGAGCACCACCAGGTGTTCATCGATTCCGCCACGCTCCTCCAGCATCTGCCGGGCTGTTTCTCTGCTATGTCGGAACCGATGGTGAGCCACGACAATATCGGCTTCTATCTGCTTTCGCGTGAAGTCTCCAAGCACGTCAAGGTGGTGCAGAGCGGCCAGGGTGCCGACGAGGTCTTTGGCGGCTACCACTGGTATCCGCCCATGATGGAGAGCACCGACCCGGTGACGGACTACGCGCGGGTGTTCTTCGATCGCGATCATGCCGGCTTCGCCGAGGCGATCGAGCCGGCACTGGTGGGCGACGACCATAGCCGCGCCTTCGTGGCGGCGCGATTCGCCGAATCGCAAGCCGAGGCGCCCGTGGACAAGGCGCTGCATCTCGATACCACGGTCATGCTGGTGGATGATCCGGTGAAGCGCGTGGATAACATGACGATGGCCTGGGGGCTCGAGGCGCGTACGCCGTTCCTGGATCACGAGGTGGTCGAACTCGCGGCGCGGTGCCCGGCACGACTCAAGCTCGCCCAGGAGGGCAAGGGCGTGCTGAAGGAGGCGGCCCGGCGCGTCATACCGGACGGCGTGATCGATCGGCCGAAAGGCTATTTCCCCGTGCCGGCGCTGAAATACCTGCGCGGCGAGAGTCTGGAGATGGTTCGCGATGCGTTGTCGAGCCGTCCGGCACGTGAGCGCGGCGTGTTCCGGCGCGACTACGTGGAAAAATTGTTGTCCGAGCCCGAACAGCATCTCACGCCGTTGCGCGGCTCGAAGCTCTGGCAGATCGCCGTGTTCGAACTGTGGATGCAGACACACGGCTTGTGACGGCACCGGGCGCACAGCCGACCACCAACGGGGCATCGTCCCCGGGGGGGAGAAGATGACTTCCGACAGATCGCGTCACCGCCTCGAACGCAAGAGATCGGCCACGCTGCGCGGCTTCGGGGAGGACGACCCGCGCCACAAGGGAACACCGCTCAAGCCGAATGCCGTCGTGGATTGCGGCTGGGGCCGTCTGGTGTTCGCGCACACTTTCGGCGACAACGCCGACCTGGCGCGCACTTTACTCGAAGAGGAGCCGGGCCGGCGCGATATCGGTCTGTACTTGCGCGATCCGCACGTGGTGCTGGCGATGGCGCCGCAGGAACTGTTTCTCGATCCTTCACACACCTATCGGCTGTGGTTCCACAAGTACCTCTCGGCGCGCGTCCAGCCACGCGGGTTCCACGTGCGCCGCCTGCGGGACCGGAAGGATGCTGAAGCCATACATAATCTGTTGAACAGTCGCAGGATGGTGCCGCCCGACCCGGATTTCATCATGGCGCGGCGCAAGTCTCGGACCCTGTCGTTTTTCGTCGCCGAGGACGAGGACAGCGGTTCCATCATCGGGACGGTGACCGGCGTCGATCACGTGCATGCTTTCGGGGATCCCGAGAAAGGTTCCAGCATGTGGTGCCTGGCCGTCGATCCGCAGGCGGCGCAGCCGGGTATCGGCCGTGCGCTGGTCGCCTGGGTGGCCGACCATTACGCCGCGCGCGGGCGAGCCTTCATGGACCTCTCGGTCATGCATGACAACGAAGCGGTGATCCGGCTCTACGAGAAGATGGGCTTCGAGCGTGTCCCGGTGTTTTCCATGAAGCGCAAGAACGCGATCAACGAGCCGTTGTTCGTCGGTCCGGAAACCTATGACACGCTCAACCCCTATGCACGGATCCTCGTCGACGAAGCGCGGCGCCGCGGAATCGGGGTCGAACTGGTGGATGCGGAGGAAGGGTATTTCGCTTTGACACTGGGCGGGCGGAGCATCATCTGCCGGGAATCCCTCACCGAGTTGACCAGCGCCATCGCCATGAGTCGCTGCGACGACAAGCGCATTACGCGCAAGATACTGGAAGCGGTGGGGTTGAACGTACCGGCGCAACGGGTGGCCGGCGCGGCCGACGCAGACGAGGCCTTCCTGCAGGAGCACGGCCGCATCGTGGTCAAGCCGGCGCGCGGCGAGCAAGGCAACGGCGTCGCCGTGGACATCACCGAACCGGCGGAAATGGCCGCCGCTATCGAGGTGGCGGCCCGGACGGGAGCGCAGGTGATCCTCGAGGCCTTTGCCGAGGGCGAGGACCTGCGCATCGTGCTCATCGATTACCAGGTGGTCGCGGCGGCGCTGCGCCGGCCAGCCGAGATCACCGGCGACGGCCAGCACGACATCCGCACCCTGATCGAGAAACAAAGCCGGCGGCGCGCGGCGGCCACCGGCGGCGAGAGCAGGATTCCACTGGACCCAGAGACCACCCGGTGCATCGTGCGCCAGGGTCATGCGCTGGAAGATGTCCTGCCGCTCGGTGAGGCCCTGCGCGTGCGCGACACCGCGAACCTGCACACCGGCGGTACACTCCACGACGTCACCGACGCGCTTTCGCCCGCGCTGCGCGCCGTCGCCGAACGTGCCGCGCGGGCACTGGACATTCCGGTGGTCGGACTCGACCTGCTGGTGCCTGACCCCGCGGGCGACGAATATGTGATCATCGAGGCCAACGAGCGCCCCGGACTCGCCAACCACGAACCACAGCCCACGGCCGAGCGGTTCGTGGATTTCCTCTTTCCCCAGACCGTGCAGGTGAATGATGACGCCACTGTCGATTGATCTCGATTATCTCCAGGAAGTACTCATGGAACTGCTGCGGATCCCCAGTCCGGCAGGATTCACGGACGAGGCCGTGCGTTGCACGTTGCGGCGCCTGGAGGAATTGGGCATTCCCACCGAGATCACGCGGCGCGGCGCGATCCGCGCCGACCTGAAGGGCGCGCAGGGGAGTCCCGACCGGGCGATCGTCACACACGTGGATACGATCGGCGCCATCACGGCCGGCCTCAAGGACAATGGCCGGCTGGAGCTGTTGCCGATCGGCACCTGGTCGAGCCGCTTCGCCGAGGGCGCGCGCGTCACCGTATACACCGACGAACGCTCGTACCGGGGTACCATTCTGCCGGTCAAGGCTTCGGGCCATGCCTACGACCTCGAAATCGACAGCCTGCCGGTCAGCTGGGATTCGGTGGAGTTGCGGCTCGACGAGGAATGCTTCACGCGCGCCGACCTGTTGCGCCTCGGCCTCAATCGGGGCGATTTCGTCGCGGTCGACGCCCAGCCGGAGATCACCGAATCGGGCTTCATCAACTCGCGACACCTCGATGACAAGGGCGGAGTTGCCACGGTGCTGGCCGTCGCCAAGGCTCTCGTCGAGAGCAAGACGCCGTTGCCGGTGGATTGCCACCTGCTGTTCACCATCAGCGAGGAAGTCGGTTCGGGGGCTTCGGCCGTGCTGCATGGCGACGTGGCCGAGATGGTCACCGTCGATACCGGTCCCGTGGCGCCGGTGCAGGCCGGTGACGAGTTCGGCGTCACGATCTGCATGAAGGATTCCGCGGGACCTTTCGACTATCACCTGACGCACAAGCTGCTCGATTTGTGCAACGACTACGGCATCCGACATCAGCGCGACGTGTTCCGCCACTACCGCTGCGACAGCGCATCGGCCATCGAGGCAGGCAACGACATCCGCACCGCGCTGGTGTGTTTCGGCACCGACGCGACACACGGCTACGAGCGGTGCCACCTGCGGGCCCTGCAGGCGCTCGGCGACCTGCTCGCGCTGTATGTGCAGAGCCCCCCCGCCGTGCGCCGGGACCGGCTCGGGCTCGGCTCGCCGGAAGGCTTTACGCACCTGCCCGTGGGAGAGAATTGATTCGGAATCGCGCCGGGCTGCCCGGGCCGGCTGCGCGCCGCGACACATCGAAAGAGAAGTGGCGCCGCGGCGCTCGCGACTGCTGCTGGACTACATGGGTGGCCGGGAGATCAGGCTTGTGGAGCCCGTCCGCAGCTTCGCACACAGTTCCGACGATCCCGCGCTGAAGGGATGGGATTCCTTCACGATCGACAACAACGAGGTGCGTGCCCGGCCCACGGAAGGCCTGGACTCGGGAGCGTACCGAGAACGAAAAACACAAGCTCGCGCGCAACGGCAATATGCTGATGGATTTCTAGGCCGGTGCGGCTGTCGCTTCAGCGAGCTGCCCGGATCGTCAACTGAGCAAGCGTCCGCGGCGTTTATCGCGCCCATGCAGCTTCTTCCGGCCAGAGGCGCGAACGCGCTTCTGCGCACGCTCGATCAGGATCTCGTGCGCGCTGCGTGGATCGTCGCCTTCGCCCGGCTGGCGTTGCACATACTGTCCGTCAGGTTGCATATCCCAGGCACTGCGCCGGTCCCGTAGCTGGATCTCGAGAATCTCGCGCAACATGCCCTGGCATTCCGGATCCTCGACCGGGACGATGGTCTCCACGCGCGCCTCCAGGTTGCGTTTCATGCAGTCCGCGGAACCAATGAAATACTCTTCGTCGCCCCCGTTGCGGAAATAATAGATGCGTGCATGCTCCAGGAAGCGGCCGACGATGCTGATGATGCGAATGTTCTCCGACAAGCCGGGGACGCCGGCGCGCAGCCGGCAGCTGTCGCGCACGATCAATTCCACCTGTACGCCGGCCATGGAGGCGCGGTACAGGGCCCGGGCGATCTCCGAATCCTCGAGTGCATTGGTCTTGAAGCGGATGAGGCCCGGGTTCTCCGGGCTGTGCAGCGCGATTTCGCGCGCAATCTTTTCCAGCAATGCGCGCTTGAGGTTGGTTGGCGCGGGTAGCAGCTTGCTGTAGCGCCTGTTGGCGACGTAGCCGGTGGTGAGGAAGTTGAACAGCTCCGTCAGGTCTGCCCCCAGAACCGGGTCGCTGGTCAGCAGTCCGAGGTCGCTGTAGAGACGCGCCGTACCGGCGTGGTAATTCCCTGTTCCGAGGTGAGCGTAGCGCCGCAAGCCGTCGTAATCCCTGCGCAGGACGAAGATCGCCTTGGCATGCGTCTTGAGCCCGATGACGCCGTAAGAGACATGGATGCCGGCTTCTTCCAGCGAATTGGCCCAGCGCACATTCGCCTCTTCGTCGAATCGCGCCTTGAGTTCGACGGCGACGGCCACCTGCTTGCCGTTCTCCGCCGCGTCGATCAGGTATTCGATGATCTTCGATTTGCGCGCCGTGCGGTAGAGCGTCATCTTGATGGCCAGCACCTTGGGGTCCTGGCTGGCTTCACGCAGAAATCGTTCGACCGACGTCGCGAAGGACTCATAAGGATGCTGCAGCAGGATCGGGCCGCTGTTGCGGATCAGGTGGAAAATGTTCGGCGCGTCCATGAGCTTGGGATGCTCGATGGGATGATGGGGAGGATCCTTGAGATCCGGGCGGTCCAGCGCGAGCAGCTCCATGAGATCGCGCCGCTGCATCAGGCCATCGACCTCGAACACGTCGGTGGCCTCGTCAAGGCCGAGTTCGGCGGCCAGCATGCCGCGGTGCACGGGGGGCATGCCGTCGCTCACTTCCAGCCGGACGGTGGGCGCGAACTTGCGGTCGCGCAGTTCCGCCTCGATGACTTGCAGCAGGTCGTTGGCCTGTTCCTCGTAGCGTTCAACGATCGCGTTGCGCGTGACCCGGAAGAGGTCCCAGCGCGCGATCTCGAGTTCCGGCAGCAGCGCGTCCAGGTTGTGCGCGATGATGTCCTCGAGCGGGACGAAATGCGCGCTGTCGCCGACCCGGATGAAACGCGGGATGCCGCCGCCGACCGGAACCTTGATACGGACCAGGCGGGGGCCGCGGGCGCCGGCCGGCTGATTGACCGTGACCAGCAGGTTGAGCGAAAGATTGGAGATGAAAGGAAAAGGATGGGCGGGGTCCATGCCGATCGGAGTCAGCAAGGGGTAAATATTCTCCAGGTACCAGTCTCGCAAGGTCGCCTGCGCCGTTTTTTCGAGCTCTGCGTATCGGCTCAGACGGATGTCGGCCGCACTGAGCAAAGAGTGCAGTTGCGGGAACAGGTCGTCCTTCCGATCCTTGATGGCGCGGACTTCCGCCTCGCATTCCCGGAGCTGTTGCTCGGGATTCCGGCCGTCCACCGACAGCTCCTGGACTCCGGCGCCGAGCTGTTGTTTTAGACCGCCGACGCGTTTCATGAAGAACTCGTCGAGGTTGGAGCTCACGATGGCGAGGAACTTCACGCGCTCGAGCAGCGGAGTGCGTTCGTCCTCGGCCTCGTTCAGCACCCGCCGATTGAATGCCAGCCACGTGAGCTCCCGGTTCAGGTACCACTCGGGCGCGGTAAGATCGATCGTTCCCGAAGCCTCGGGGGCCGGGGTGGGGGTGGATTCTGCGGTCTGGGACATGGGATTCGTTCCTCGCTTATGCCCCCATCTTGCCGGACTCTGCGCCAAAAGTTGAGGGGGCGCGCCGGCCGATTGCATTCCCCCGTCAAGGGGGGTAATCTGGCCGGAAATCGCAGGCGGCTGTAGACCAATAAAGAATAAGTTGCCGCGACTTGATCCCGCCTTCGTGGCGGGTTCTTTTTTTCAGGCCCCGTGGAGCGCGCGCCAAGCGTCGACCCACTCATCATGGTCCGGTAATCGCGATGGATAGCGTCACCGCATTTGCGCCCGCTTCGGTCGGCAATGTCGGCGTCGGGTTCGACGTCCTCGGGCACGCCATCGCCGGCGTCGGCGATTCGGTCAGCCTGGAACGACGCAGCGCCCCCGGTATCCGGCTGGTCGGTGTGAGCGGACTGGTTACGGACCTGCCGCGCGCAGCGGAAGCCAATTCGGCCACCCGGCCGTTGTTGCGGATGGCAGCGGATCACGGCGTGACCGACGGCCTCGACGTGACACTTCACAAGGGCATTCCCCTGGGCTCCGGCATGGGCGGCTCTGCCGCCTCGGCCGTGGCCGCCGTGGTAGCGGCCGATACAATCTGGGAGCTGGGTCTGGACCCGTCGCGCCTGTTGCAATACGCGATGGAGGGCGAGAACGCGGCCAGCGGCTCGGCCCACCCCGACAATGCGGCCGCTTCGTTGCTCGGCGGTCTGGTCATGACCGAACCCGGCATGCCGCCCCGCTGCACCCGTCTGCCCGTGCCGGCGGGGATCAGCTGTGTCTTGTGTCATCCGGCACTGGAGGTGCGCACCCGCGATGCCCGGCGCATCCTGGCGCCCGAGGTGCCCCTGGCGGCCTGGGTGCGCCAGTCCGCCTGGCTCGCCGGCTTCGTCGCCGGCTGCCTGCGCGACGACCTCGAGCAGGTTGTCCGTTGCCTGCAGGACGAGATCATCTGGCCGCAGCGGGCGGAACTCGTGCCCGGCGCGGCCCAGGCGCTCGCGGCGGCGCGTGCCGCCGGCGCACTCGGTGGCTCACTCTCGGGTAGCGGACCGTCGGTGTTCGCGTGGACGCGGACAGCGCAGGCCGCTGCGGTCGCCACGGCTTTCGAGCAGAGTTTCCGTGCGCGGGGCGTCGCGAGCGAGACGTGGATCTCCAGCCCGGACGCGCCCGGCGCGCATCTCATTTCCGGAGACTGAGCCCGTGTCCGATGAAGGACGGGCCGGCGTGCTATACGCGTTCGCGGCCTTCGGGTTCTGGGGCCTGACCCCGATCTATTACAAGCTGCTGCCGCACGTTCCGCCGGTCGAAGTGCTCGCGCATCGGGTCCTCTGGAGCGTCGTGTTCGGCGCCGTGTTCGTGAGCCTGGTAAGCGCCTGGCCTGCGGTCAGGTCGGCCGTGGCGAGCCCGGCGACCTTGCGCAAACTGGTGCTGACCGCGTCGCTGGTCAGCACCAACTGGCTGGTCTACATCTACGCGGTGGTCAACGACCAGGTGATGTCGACCAGCCTGGGTTATTACATCAATCCGCTGGTGAACGTCCTGCTCGGCATGTTGTTTCTCGGCGAGCGTCTGGGGCGCGGAAGAGCCCTGGCGGTTTCGCTCGCGACCCTCGGCACCGCGAGCCTGGCCTTCGAACTCGGCGGCCTGCCGTGGATCTCGCTCACGCTGGCGTTCAGCTTCGGCTTCTACGGGCTGATCCGCAAACGGCTCGGACTGCATCCCATGGCCGGCCTGTTTGTCGAGACGCTGCTAGTCGCGCCGCTCGCGGTGCTCGCACTCGCCTGGTTTGTCATCCAGGGAACATCCTCGTTCGGCCTGGATCTGCGGACCTCGCTGCTGCTCGTGCTGGCCGGGCCGGTGACCCTGCTGCCCCTGCTGTGGTTCGCTGAAGCCGCGCGGCGCCTGCCCTTGATCACGATCGGCTTTTTTCAGTACCTTGGCCCGACTTTGACCTTTCTGCTCGCGACCCTGGTCTATGGCGAGGCTTTCACGCCCGCATGGGCCATCACGTTCGCATTGATCTGGAGTGCACTGACGGTGTTTACGATCGACAGCGTGGCGATGCGGCGTAAATTGCGGCGCCTGGCTGCGGCGAGCGAAGGATCGTGAACCCGACTTCTGCGTCGTGGCTGCTCGGCCTCGGCGCGGCCTGCCTGCTGTTGGCCTTGGTGGTCACCGTATTGGTCCTGCGGCGACGCCGCTATCGCCTGGATCGCCTGTTGCGCAAGATCGCCTGGCAACAACTGCGGGACGTGGTCGTGCCGGACGAGGTCGACGGCGAGATCCACGTCGATCTCGCCTTGCTGACGCAGCGAGGAATCGTGGTGCTGGAAATACGACGGGCCGCGGGCACCCTGTTCTGGGGCGAACAGCTGGATCGCTGGACCGTCCTCGACGGCGTGCGCCGCAAAGTGATCGAGAATCCCATGCCCGGGCTGCGAGCGAGGCGCCACGCGGTGCATGCCATCGTGCCCACGGTCCCGGTGTCCGGGCGCGTGCTGCTGGTGGGCGCCGTGGAAATCGCCGGCGCGCGCCCGCCCGGTGTGTTGCTGCAGGATGACCTGCTCGCGGAGTTCCCGGCCTGTACCGGCCAGCCGCCGCAGAACCTGGCGGGCGCCTGGGACACGCTCAAGTCGTCTGTCCGCGCACTCTGAGCGGCTGGGATCCCGTCGCTGCAGGCTTGGCCCGTCGTCGTTGTCGGCTGCGAGGGGCAGAAAACCTCAGGCGGCGACCGCGACTTTCTCGCGCTCGAAATGATCCGCGAGTACCTGGGCGACACAGGCCGTGACCCGTTTGCCCTTGGCGATGTGCAGGAATTCGTTGGGGCCATGCGCATTCGAGTTGGGTCCGAGCACGCCCGTGACGAGGAACTGCACGCCGGGGAATTTTTCGCCGAGCATGCCCATGAAGGGGATGCTGCCGCCGGTGCCCATGTAAAGCGCCGGCTTGCCGAAGAATGCCTGCGACGCACGCTGCATCGAATCGGCGAGCCAGGGCGCCACGGGCGGCGCGTTCCAGCCCCCCATGGCGGAGTCCACCTCGAACTCGACCTCTGCGCCGAGCGGCGGATCGGTCTCCAGCGTAAGCTTGACTGCGCTGGCCGCCGCGTCGGGATCCACCGTCGGCGGGAGACGGAACGATAGCTTGAGCGCCGTCCCCGGCCGCAACGTGTTGCCGGCGGACCCGGTGGCGGGCAGGCCGTCCGCGCCCGTGACCGACAGTGTCGGCCTCCATGTGTTATTCAACAGCAATTCCACCGGATCAGTTGCGACCGGACGCGTGTTGCCGGCCCACGGGAAGCGGCGATGGACACCTTCGCCCAGCACGTCGGCTGCGGCAACGGCCTGTTCGTGCCGCGCGGACGGAATCTCGCAGGTCAGTTCTGGCAGCGGGCTGTTTCCCGTGGCAGGATTCTCGATGCGGTCCAGGAGCAGGCGGATGACACGGAAACTCGACGGCACGATGCCGCTCGCGCCGCCCGAGTGCACGCCCTCGGTGAGCACCGACGCCTTGAGCGTGCCGACAAGGTTGCCTCGCAGGGACGTCGTGCACCACAGCTGGTCGTAATTACCGCATTCGGCGTCGAGGCACACCACCAGGCTCGGCGTGCCGATCCGCTCTTCGAGATGTTCTATGTAATGCGGCAGGTCGAAGCTCCCGCTCTCTTCGCAGCCCTCGATAAGGATGACGCACCGGGCATGCGGCAGGCCCTGGTCCTGCAACGCGCGAATAGCCGTCAATGAGCCGAACACGGCATAGCCGTCGTCGGCGCCGCCGCGGCCATAGAGCTTGCCGTCCCGGATCACGGGTTCCCAGGGCGACAGGCCGTCGCTCCAGCCGTCGAATTCCGGCTGCTTGTCGAGATGGCCGTACAACAGGACGGTGTCTTCGTTCTGCCCCGCCACCTCGATGAAGAGCACAGGCGTGCGACCCTCGAGACGCACGATCTCCACAGACATACCTTCGATCGGTTGTTGGCGGCACCACTCGGCCAGCAGTTCGGCGGCTTCGTCCATGTGGCCGTGCTTTTCCCAGTCCGGGTCGAAATTCGGCGACTTGTTGGGGATGCGGACGTAATCGCAAAGCGTCGGCACGATGGTCTCGTCCCAGATCTGGTCCGTCAAAGCGATGATCCTGGCATGGTCCATGGAAGGGCTCCCTTGGCCGTTCGTGGCGTTTGAAGGCATTGTACTAGAGACCGAACAGGGTCTCCGCGTTGCGCGTGCTGGTCGCGGCGAGTTCCTGCGGCGACACGTCCATCAGTCCGGCGAGAACCTGCAGTACGTGAGGCAGGTGCACGGGTTCGTTGCGGCGCGTGCGCGGACGCGGCCGAAGATCGCGCGGCAGCAGATAGGGCGCATCGGTCTCGATCATCACCCGGTCCAGCGGCAAATGGCGGACCGCGGCGCGCAGGGCGTCGCCGCGTCGCTCGTCGCAGATCCAGCCGGTCACGCCGATGTACAGGCCCCGTTCCAGATAGTCCTCCAGCTCGGCCGGACCACCGGTGAAACAGTGTGCGACGCCGGCCGGCAGGCGCGTCCCGCACTCGTCGAGCAGGGCGACGAATCTTTCGTGCGCATCGCGCTGGTGGAGAAACACGGGGAGTCCTGTGCGCATGGCAAGTTCGAGCTGCATCCGGAATGCCGATTCCTGTCGGTCGCGCGGCGAGAAATCGCGAAAAAAATCCAGTCCGCACTCGCCGACGGCGACCGCTTTTTCATCGGCGAGCAGCGCTTCGAGTTCGTGTGCCTCGTGTTCGCCAAGCTCGGTCGCATGATGCGGATGAACGCCAATGGTCGCGAACAGTCCCGGATCCTGCTTCGCCAGCCGCAGCGCGGCGGCGCTGGACGCCGGCGAACTGCCGGTGATGATCATGCGCTCCACGCCGGCCTCTCGCGCCCGGCCGATCACCGCGTCGCGGTCGCTGTCGAAGCTGTCGTGGGCGAGGTTGACCCCGATATCGACCAGCGTCATTGCGCAGGCGAAGGCTTTTTCTTGGCGGCGGCTTTGCGTTTCGCAGGCTTCTTGGCCGCCGGCTTGGCCCGCGCCGGGGATTTCTGCGCGGGCGCTGCAGTGCGCGCAGACGGTTTCTTCGCGGCCGGTGGCTTGCGTGCCGGTGTCTTGCTGCGCGTCTTCCTGCGGGTCGGGCTGCGGCGGGGCTTTGGTGCAGCAGCCTTGGAGCCAGGTTGCTCCTTGCCGGCGATGGCGCCGGCCGGGCCCGCCGCGGCCGCTGCATCGTCTTCGGGCGAACCTTCAAGCAGTGCCTCGATTTCGTGTTCGAGCGCCTCGAGCGCCTCGTACATATAGGTGCGCATCTCGGGCAGGTGTGGCATGGCTTCGTAGCCCGCGATCATGCCGAAGAACATCTTGCCCGCGTAGCTGAACACCGTGATGTTCATCACCATGTCCGGGGGAATCGTGGAGATGGGGAAAATCTCCTCGAGCCGCGCACCGCGCAGGTAGAGCTTGACCGGCGAGCCTGGCAGGTTCGAGATCAGGATGTTGCCGGCCGGCGGGACCAGCCCCGACACGTGCAGGATGTCGCCGACCACGGCGGCACCCTGGATGAGCAACGTGTAGGCCATCACCGTTTCGCGCGACAGCGCGAACAGCGCGTCTTTCATCTCGCTGGTGGAGCGATGCACCTCGCGCAGCCGCTTGAGCGGGTTGCGGCTGACGCCGGCGAGGCGCACCGGGATGATGCCGAGAATGTTGGTAGAGGAATTCTCGCCCTGGCGGCGCAGGTTGACGGGAAGCTGCGCCACCAGCGGGCTGCGCGGCAGTTCGGCATAGCGCGCCAGGTAGCGTCGTAAGGAGATGTCGCACAAGGTGACGATCACGTCGTTCAGCGTCGTGCCGGTGAGACGGGCCGCCGACTTCAGTCGCTCGATCTCCAGGCTGCCGCCGGCGATGCGACGCGCCCGGGTGATGTGGCCGTTGAGGGCGGTGCGCGGCGCCGTGAACGGCACCTCGAGCGCCGATTTGCGCATGCCTAGCCGGTCCAGCGCCATTTTGCCGGCGATGCCGGACAATTCCTTGCTCATCACCAGCGCTGCCTTGACGCCGCCGCCGATGCCGCTGAGCGCAGCACGTATGTCGCGCTCCGGATGCTCACCGGCACTGCCTGTCATCTGCCAGAAAGCACGCACCTCCGGATCGTTCGGGTCCTCGCTGAGGGAAGCGTTGGCGAGTCGTACCAGCGTCGCGCCGTCGCAATAGGCATGGTGGATCTTGGTGTAGATCGCGAAACAGCCGTCGTCCAGACCCTCCACGAAATGGAGTTCCCACAGCGGATGTTCGCGGTCGAGCATGAAAGCATGTAGCCGGGAAGCGAGGTCGGCGAGCTGCCGGCGGCTTCCGGGCGCGGGGAGGGCGGAACGCCGCACATGGTAGTCGAGGTCGAAGTTCCGGTCCGGGACCCACTGCGCCATGCCAGTGAGCGACACCTTGAGCCGCTGGTTGAACGGCTTGCCGACCTTGTGCCGACGCAGCGTCTCGATCAGGTCCCCGACGAAGTCCCCGGCGTAGCCCTCGGGCGGACGGAATATCTGCAGCGAACCCACGTGGCGCGGGCTGTCGGCCGTCTCGGTCAACAGGAAAGCGTAGTCGGTGATGGATATGCGAGTCATCTGGGGGCTCCGAGGCTGGCCCAAATGGTACAACAAGCGTCACCCGGCTTGGATAGCATTGCACGTTGGCCCGCGGCTGCGCGGCGGTTATAGTCCCCGCGGCCCCATTGATGGAATCGATCATGACGCATTATCCGCAGCTCCTGGCGCCGCTCGACCTCGGCTTCGTCACCTTGCCTAACCGGGTGTTGATGGGATCGATGCACACGGGCCTGGAGGACCGGGCCGCGAACTACCCGAAACTGGCGGCCTACCTGGCGGAGCGCGCCGCCGGCGGGGCCGGCCTGATCGTCACGGGCGGGATCGCGCCGAACATCGCGGGCTGGGTGGCGCCGTTCGCCGGAAAGCTGTCCGCGCGTCGAGAGGTGCCGCGCCACCGACTCGTGACGGAGGCCGTGCACGCCGCGGGCGGGCGCGTCTGCATGCAGATCCTGCATGCGGGGCGTTATGCCTACCATCCGCTGGCCGTCGCACCGTCCCCGCTGAAGTCGCCGATTTCGCCGTTCAAGCCCCGCGGCCTCAGCGCGCGCGGCGTCGAGGCGCAGATTCGCGCGTTCGCGCGCAGCGCGGCGCTGGCTCGCGAGGCCGGTTACGACGGTGTCGAGATCATGGGTTCCGAGGGTTACCTGATCAACGAATTCATCGCGGCCCGCACCAACCGGCGCGACGACGCATGGGGTGGAGACTTCGAGCGCCGCTGTCGCTTCCCCATCGAGATCGTCCGCCGGGTGCGCGAAGCCGTCGGGCCCGACTTCATCATCATCTACCGGCTCTCCGCCCTCGACCTCGTGGACGGCGGAAGCGACTGGGATGAAGTCGTGAATCTCGGCCAGGCCGTAGCCGCGGCGGGTGCGACACTGGTCAACACGGGGATCGGCTGGCACGAAGCGCGCATCCCCACGATCGCGACCCTGGTGCCGCGCGGGGCGTTTTCCTGGGTCACGGCAAAGCTGCGCGCGGCGCTGTCCGTGCCGGTGATCGCCACCAACCGCATCAACACGCCGGACGTGGCGGAGGGGATCCTGGCGCGCGGCGAGGCCGACATGGTGAGCATGGCGCGCCCCTTCCTCGCGGATCCCGAGTTCGTGCGCAAGGCCGCGGAGGGCCGCGCTGACGAGATCAATACCTGCATCGCCTGCAACCAGGCCTGTCTCGATCACACCTTTGCCGGCAAGCGCTCCAGTTGCCTGGTCAACCCCCGCGCCTGCCACGAGACCGAACTGGTGATCCGTCCCGCCGAGCGCCCGCTCAAGATCGCCGTCGTCGGCGCCGGTCCGGCCGGCCTTGCGGCCGCGACCACGGCCGCCGAGCGCGGCCATGCCGTGACGCTGTTCGAGGCAACGGAAGAGATCGGCGGGCAGTTCCAGATGGCGCGCCGCATCCCCGGCAAGGCGGAGTTCTCCGAGACCCTCAGGTATTTCCGCCGGCGCCTCGAGGTGACCGGCGTCGAGATGAGGCTCGGCGAGGCCGTGACGGCGGATGCGCTGGCCGAGCATGGCTTCGATCGCGTGATCGTGGCCACCGGGGTCGTGCCGCGGACGCCGCCGATTCCCGGGATCGACGGCCCCCAGGTATTGTCGTACATCGACGTCCTGCTGGGCCGCCGCGAGGTGGGACGGCGCGTCGCGATCATCGGGGCCGGGGGCATCGGCTTCGACGTCGCGACCTTCCTGTCGCACCCTCATGACGGCGAAGAACCGGTGGCGGAATACAATTCGGAGTGGGGCATAGACACTGCCGTGCGCGCCGGCGTGGAAGGTGTCGAGCCCCGCCCCGACGGAACCGGACGGGAGATCTGGCTGCTGCAACGCAAGCAGGGCAAACCGGGGCGCGGGCTCGGTAAAACGACCGGGTGGGCGCACCGGCTCGGCTTGCAGCGGCGCGGGGTGCACATGATCCCGGGCGTCACCTATCTGGGCGTGGAACCGGCGGGCCTGCGCGTGCGCATCGGGGACGAGGAACGCCTCCTCGAGGTGGACAACGTCGTGGTCTGTGCAGGCCAGGAATCGCTGCGCGTCCTCGCGGCGGACCTCGAGTCCCGCGGCGTGCCCGCCGACGTGGTCGGCGGTGCGCTGGAAGCGGCCGAACTCGACGCGAAGCGCGCCATCGACCAGGCGACGCGGCTCGCGGCAGCACTTTGAGCGCGGCGGCGGCCCCCGACCAACTGGCTTTGTTCGGCGCGGAGGCCGCGGTGGTCGTGCGCAGGAGCACCAGAGCACGGCGGCTTTCGCTGCGTGTTTTTCCGCACGGGCTGGTGGAAGTGGTGGCGCCCGAACGTATTGCCGAGCACACCATCCGTCGTTTCGTCAGCGAGCAACACGCCTGGATCGAACGCGCGCGCACTGAGCTCGGCGTGTCTCTCCAGGCGATCAGCATAGAACCGCCCGCCGAGATCCGGCTCGACGCCGTTGGGGAGGTCTGGCAGGTAGATTACCGCGTGGGCAGCAAACGGCTGAAATCGATCATGGGATCCGCCGGCGGACACATTCGGCTCAGCGGACCTGCGGATGCCCGCTGGCGCGTCCAGCAGTTGCGTCGCTGGTTGCAGCAGCGTGGCCGCGCCGTGCTGACGCCGTGGTTGGCCGACGTGGGCCGGGAGACGGGCCTCGGCTACCGCAACCTCACCGTGAGAAGGCAGCGCTCCCGCTGGGGCAGCTGCTCGGCACGCCATGACATCAGCCTCAACTGCGCGCTGCTGTTTCTCCCCCCGGCGCTGGTCCGGCACGTCCTGGTGCATGAACTGGCGCATACCCGTCATCTGAATCACCGCCCGGCGTTCTGGCGGCTTGTCGCGCGGCTGGCCCCGGAGTTCGAGGCGGCGGAGCGCGAACTGCGTGATGCCTGGCGCATCGTTCCGGCATGGGTCAACCACGATCCGCTGTAACTCCTTGGCGGTAAACTATGTATGATGCCCCGTGTGCTGCGCGCGGGAGGCGTGAGCGATGGGCGACAGGGCGGAAAGATCGGGGTTGGGCGAGCTGTTTGCGGAGCTGAAGCGACGGCGCGTCATCAGGGTCATCGTGCTGTACGCGATCGGCGGCTGGGTCGTCATCGAGGTCGCCTCGACCGTTCTTCCCAACCTCAACCTGCCAGACTGGTCCGTCACGCTGGTGACCGCGCTGGTGGTGCTCGGTTTCCTGCTCGCCGTTTCGCTGGCCTGGGCGTTCGACCTGGGTCCCGACGGCGTGCATCGCACGCCGCCGAAGAACGCTGTGGAACCCGTCGAGCCGCCCCTGCCGGCGCCCGCCGTCGCGTCGCCGCCCGAGCCGGCTCTGGCTGCGAAGCGCGAGGACGCGAGAAAATCAATCGCCGTGCTGCCTTTCGTGAACATGAGCGGAAACGCGGAGAACGAGTATTTCAGCGACGGCATCGCCGAGGAAATCCTCAACCTGCTGGTGAAGCTGCCGCAGTTGCGGGTCGCCTCGCGCACCTCATCGTTCATTTTCAAGGGCAAGTCCGTGGGGATTCCCGAGGTGGCCGAGAAGCTCGGCGTCAGCACGGTGCTGGAAGGCAGCGTTCGGCGAGCCGGCGACCGCGTGCGTATCACGGCCCAGCTCATCGACGCCGACACCGACTCGCACCTCTGGTCGGAGACCTACGATCGCGAACTGAAGGACGTGTTCCAGATCGAGGACGACATCGCCCAGAGCATCGTCGATGCACTGCAGATGACGCTGACGCCGAAAGAGCGGCGCGCCATCCAGGTGGTCTCGACCTCGGATGCCAAGGCCTACGACTACTACCTGCGCGGGCGCAGCTACATGTACACCATGACGCGCCGTGACTACGAATGCGCGGTGCAGATGTTCGAACAGGCGATCTTGCTCGACGACAAGTACGCGCTGGCGTATGCGGGGATCGGCGATGCGTATTCGCACCTGTACCGCTATGCCGAGGCGACGCAGGAGAATGTGCGCAAGGCGGTGGAGGCGAGCGAGAAAGCCGTCGCGCTCGATCCGGACTCGGCCGAGGCGCGGGCCTCGCACGGCCTGGCCATGTTCATCAGCGACGACTACGGGGCGGCCGAACGCGAGTTCAGCCGGGCCATCGAGCTCAATCCCAACCTGTGGGAGCCGTACTATTATTTCGGTCTTGCCTGGTCGTCCAAGGGCGAGTTCGAGAAAGCCATCGAGATGTACAAGAAGGCGATGGAGGTGAACCCGGCGGACTACCAGGCGCCGATTTTCATTGCCCAGTGCTACGCCTCCTTGGGACGCAAGCACGACGAGATGAAGGCTCGCCTGGCATCGCTGGAACAGATCCAGCGACACCTGGACATGAACCCGCACGACACCCGCGCGCTTTATGTTGGCGCCAACCAGTTTGCCAATGTCGGCGAATTCGCCAAGGCGCAAGAGCTCGCCGAACGGGCCTTGGGGCGTGACCAGGAGGAGCCCGTAGTGCTCTACAACGTGGCGTGTTTCTATGCCATGAAAGGGGATACGGACCGCGCCATGGAACTCCTGGAGCGTGCGGTCCAGAACGGCTGGGGCGACAAGGCCTGGCTGGAGACCGACCCCGATCTCGACTCACTGCGCGAGGATTCCCGCTTCATCGCCATGATGGCGCGGATCAACTAGCCGACCGACATTGCGTGATTTAGTGATCACTGTCGTCATGGCCCTGGCCGCTTCCGCGGCTTTCGCGCAGAACCCCAGCGAAGCGCTTGCCTGGCGCGACTTGCCCGCTATGGTCGATCTGGTCTGTCCCTTCCGTGGCGAGATCGATTACGAACCCGGTGAAATAGAATGCGGCTTCATCACCGTGCCGGAAAATCGCTCCGATCCGGACAGTCGCCTGATCCGCGTTCACTTCGTCAGGATCGCCGCGACCGGCGACAAGGATGCCGAAGAGGACCCCCGGAAGGCCGAGGGAGAGGGCCCGGACAAGGAGATCCGCGACGACCCGGTGATTTATCTCACCGGTGGCCCTGGGGTCGGCGTGGGGCCCTATGTGGCCCGGTTGCGCGAGCACGAGCTGGTCAAGCACCGCGATCTCTACATTCTCGAACAGCGTGGCATCGGCGCGAGTGGGGATTTCTGTCCCCATTTCAGCAACACGAACCGCGCGGCGCTGTGGACCGAGAGCGTTTACGAGGCCGAGGTCGAGGCGGGCGAGCGCATGCGGGCCTGCTTCCAGGCCGCGGCGGCGGCGGGTATCGACCTGTCCGGCTACAACACCATCGAAAACGCGCGCGACGTGCGGGCGCTGCGCGAGGCACTGGGCCTGGAACAGTGGAACGTCTGGGGCATTTCCTACGGCTCGCACCTGGGCCAGATGCTGCTTCGAGAGGATCCCGATGGGGTGCGCGCCATCGTCCTCGATGCCATCGTGCCGAACAATATCGGCGATCTCATGCGGATTGGTCGCTGGGCCAGCCTGGTGCTGGAGAACATCGTGTCCACCTGCGACCACGCGTCGGTCTGCGACGACCTGGAAGCGCGCTTCGACGTGGCACTGGACAAGGCCAAGGCCCAGCCGGTCATCGTGGAGACAGACCAGGTCGAGCTGTTTCCCGAAGGAAAGGTCCGCTTTGGCGGCGAGATCTTGGTTTTCGCGCCTTTCGTCATGATGTACGAGCAGGACGAGCACCCAGGCATTCCCGCGGTCATGGATACGCTCATCACCGCTGTCGAGACGCGCGACATGACGGTATACGAGCTGCTGGCGTCGGACGACGGCGGGCCCGGCGGGATTCCGATCTCGCTCGGCATGGCGAACGCGATCCGCTGCAATGACGGCTATTTCGCGGCGAGGGCGAGGGTGGCTGTCAGCGACCTCGAGGAGAACCCGCGCTTCCAGGACCTGGTCTATACGCCGGAAGGGGCCGCTTACCAGGCGCGCGTGTGCGCGGAAGAGGGCCTGGGCCCGCGCGATCGCGAGGTCTACGCGCTGCTCGAGACGAATGTACCCGCCCTGATCGTGAACGGCGGCTGGGACCCGGTGACGCCGCCGGCGATGGCCCAGGCGATTGTTCCCGGCTTTGCCAACGGCCGCTATATCGAGGTGCCGCACGCCGGCCACGGCCCGACCCGCTCGATGAGCGAATGCGCGGGCGGTGTGCTTACGGCGTTCTTCGACAACCCGGACCCGGCGGCGCTCGATGCGACCTGCCTGGAGGAAGGCGTGGCGCGGCCGGAATATCTCGACCTGTTCCAGACCAGCGCGCTCCGCCGCGCGGGCATCATGGCGGCGGACGACCCGAAGACGCTGGCCGTTCCCGGGGGCTGGGTCGGCGTATCGCTGCTCGTGCTCCTGGTCGCCTTCTTGGCCTTTCCGCTCGGTTGGCTGACCCGTGCCATCGACCGGCGCGCCGGCATGGTCCAGGCTGGGCAAGCGGCGGGCGGCCGCGGACTGGCCTGGGCTGCCGCGCTAAGCGGACTCGGCTTTGCCGGCCTGATGGGCCTTGCCGGCTACCAGGCCAGCGAGGTGTCCGAGTTCACGCTGTTGGCGGGACTGGCGCCCCTCGCCACCAGCGCGGCCTGGCTGAGCGTGCTGGCCGGCCTCCTCGGGGCGGCGGCCATCGTGGCCCTGTGGCGCGCGCGCTCGGCGACGGGTGGTGTGCGCAGCGGCACCCTCGCGGGGGTCATCCTGACGGGTCTCGCAGCCCTGTCGCTGGCAATCTTCGCTTTGGCCTGGGATCTTGGGCCGTTCTGAGTGCGGTGCCGCGGCCGCCTAGCCGTACAGTTGCCACCCGATCCAGGCCAGCGAGAACAACGCTCCGGAAACCAGGCCGACCCAGGCCAGCGCGAGGAGCGCGGGTCCGGGACGGGCCTCGGCCGGCACCCAGGGCGAGGTGACGGTCCGCAGGGTGATCCAGGCGATCAGCGGCGCCGCCACGAACGACAGCGTGGTGGCGAAGTCGATCAGGCGGGTGAACTGCACGCCGGCGAAATTCAGCACCAGCAGCGCCCCGCCGCTGACCACCGCCACGGCGGCCAGGTAGGGCGCGCGGCGCGGTGGATCGGCATTGCCCGCCTCCTGGCCGCCCCGCCGGGCGGCTGCCAGCGTCGCCGCCAGCACCCGCGGGTAGGCATCCGCCACGGCGAGCGTGGTGCTGAACATGGTGCTCAGCGCCGCCGCCGCAATGACCGGGCGGCTCCATTCCCCGAGATTGCGGGCATAGAGTTCCACCAGCTGGCCGGCAAAGCCGACGGCCGAGTCGGCAAAGCCGAGCCCGCTGGCGTACATCGTGCCCGCGCCCAGCAGCACGAAGGCCGCCGCCAGCAGCGTGGCCCCAAGGAAACCGAGGCGGAAGTCGAACAGGGCCTCCGCCAGCGTCGGCGCATGGCCGGTCTGGGCTGCCCGCTCGCGGGTCCACAGGGAATGCCAGGCCGCGACCTCGACCGGGATCGGCATCCAGCCGACCAGCGCGAGAAGGAAAGCGATGCCGCCGGCCGTGGCCAGCTGCGGCAGCTGGTTCAATCCGCCGAGGGCGCCAAGGTCCGGCGCCCGGCCCAGCGCCAGCGCCAGGGCGACCGCCGTCGAGACCGTCATGACCACCATCAGCGCCTTCATCGCCAGGTCGAGGCCGCGGTAATTGCCGAGGGCCAGCAGCGCGATGCACAGAGCCAGCACGCCGGCCGAGAGATTGGCCGGGCTGGCGTCGATCCCGAGCAGCAGGCCGGCCAGTCCCGCGGTGACGAGCGTGACCACGGCCAGCACGATGAACATGGTCCCGATGGTCAGGACGGCAAACAGGGCCAGCGCCCAGCGACCGAGGCGGCGGAAGCCGACAAGCAGGTTCTCGCCGGTGGCCGCGGCGTAGCGCGGCCCGAATTCGAGAAAGGGGTACTTGAACAGGCACGCCAGCAGCACCACCGGCAGCAGCAACAGGCCGTACTCTGCGCCTGCCCGCGTCGACTGGACGAGATGCGATACCCCGACGGCCGCGCCGGCCATGAGCAGGCCGGGGCCGAGAGCCTTGCGGAGAGTGCCATGCCGCGCTTTCTGCCCTTGGTCCAAGCGTTCAGATCTCGAATGAAAGTTAAGTGTTACGGCTAATTAATTGAGTTTATAAGAGTTCGAATGCCAGCCTTGGCAGGATCACGGCCGAGGCCCCGCCGAGGTGGTAGTCGACCAGCAGGCTGAGCGGCGTCGGCTCCAGGTTGATCTCCACCAGCATGGCACCGGCCTCGCGCGCGACGCTGGCGAGGCCGGCGGCAGGGTACACCATGCCCGAGGTGCCAACGGAGATGAAGACCTCGGCCTGCTGTGCCGCCTCCGAGGCGCGCGCCAGCGCGGTGGCCGGGATGGCTTCCCCGAACCAGACGACCCCGGGCCCCATCAGCCCCCCGCAGCCAGGGCAGGCGGGTGGGGCCGGCAAACCCGGATCGTCGTGCCGGCTTTCGTGGCCGCAGCCGCGGCAGCGGTTGGCGAACAGGTTGCCGTGGAACTCGATGACATCGGTGCTGCCGGCGCGCTGGTGCAGGCCGTCCACGTTCTGGGTGACCAGCTGCAGTCCCGCCAGGCGGGTTTGCAGCTGCGTGATGGCCTGATGCCCCGGGTTCGGCGCGACCGCCGCGACGCGCATCCGGCGCTCCCGGTACCAGTCCCAGACGCGCTGAGGATCGCGCGCGAAAGCCTGGGGGGTGGCGAGTTCTTCCGGGCGGAACTTCGCCCACAGCCCGGTCATCGCGTCGCGGAAGGTGGGCACGCCGCTCTCGGCAGAGACGCCCGCGCCGGTGAGGAAAACGACGCGGCCGGCCTGCCGGAGCGCATCCAGCAGGCCGGCCGGCAAATCGGCGGACGCCACGGGCGCCTTGTGCTCAGGCCGCCTGGTCGGCCGCAGCGAGCTGGCGCAGCACGAAGTGCAGGATGCCGCCGTTCTGGTAGTACTCGCGCTCCTTCGGCGTGTCGATGCGGACGCGGGCCGTGAAGACGATGTCTTTTGCGCCGTCACGTGTTGCGGTGACCGACACCTCGCGGGCGCTGCCGTCGCCCAGGCCGTCGATGGTGAAGGCCTCTGTACCGTCGAGGCCCAGCGAAGCGGCGTTGTCGCCGTCCTTGAACTGCAGCGGGAGGACGCCCATGCCGATGAGATTGGAGCGGTGGATGCGCTCGTAGCTCTCGGCGATCACGGCCCGGACTCCGAGCAGCTTGGTGCCCTTGGCGGCCCAGTCACGGGAGGAGCCGGAACCGTATTCCTTG
>Ga0102941_1000016_pt1 | contig 53457 bp, 35 predicted proteins | sample SalPonR2_C_D2_MG_FD_79281 | JGI IMG/M metagenome (GOLD analysis project Ga0102941, IMG submission 79281) | Salt pond soil microbial communities from South San Francisco under conditions of wetland restoration - Salt Pond MetaG R2_C_D2_MG | ecosystem: Environmental > Aquatic > Marine > Intertidal... | reverse complement strand
AGCCCTTTGAGGAACCTTTAACATCTCCTATAGCGTTTTTAAAATATTTGATGAATTTTGTATTTCTAACGTATTCTATAAATAAACCCAATCCGCTTCGTCCAGATATCTTTCTATCGGTTGTCTCGATTTTATTGAAGACTTTATTCATAAATAGCCTTATTAACTTATATTCTTGATAGCCAAGATTATAACTTATATTTCTAAAAATACCAACCAAAAATATTATTTTATCACCCTATGGGTGAAAATCAACAATTCTAAAAAAGATGCTTATATTACTATTTTACAGTACTTTCTCGAATGTTTTACGCAAAAAACCGCTCAGATTAGGTTAAGGTAAACTACATCTTATTTACTTTCATTAAACATATTCGTTACCTTATACTCTTAAATATTCCTCGAGCCCTATTACTTTTACAAGCTCCAATCAGGGGGGCAACCAGTTACTACTGGAATATTTTAATTTTTTTCTTGACATTGTAGTAAATAATTCACAATCTTTTTAACAGTAACATATTCCAGAAAAAATAAAACCGAAGTAAGGGAGTAACTCTAAGACTTATAATTATATCTACTTGATTTACTTTTAATTCATACATTTGAGTTATTTATATACAGTTACTGACTTAGATACTTAAAACAATAATTTCTGGAGTTTTTCATGCTAATTCCTAAAGAGCATTTTTTCCAGTTTTTAAAATCTTCGGTTAGTAAAGAGGGTAGTGGTTTTTCAGAAGTTATTCTCCCTTATAAAAATGATGATGACTTATTCTTCATAAATTATTCAGGCCAAAGAGAACCTGCACTTAATTATTACCGAACTATAGATCCTCTTCGTATTTATTTTTACTTCCCCCGGGAAAAAGTTTATCCCATAGAAACAGACAATTATAAAAGGTTAATTGTAGGCGCTACTGCGTGTGATTTACGCGCTTTGAATCTACTGGATAAGGCTTTAGTTAAAGGTGACTTTACTGATCCAGTTTATAATGACTGGAGGAAGAGCACCTATATTATTAGCGCTGATTGTGAAGAGATAGCAGATACCTGCCATTGTACTCTATTAAATGGTAAACCTTATCCTGACAATAATTATGATATTAATCTATCCAGTTATGAAGATAATTTTGTCTTACAAATAGGATCTAAAAAAGGGGAAGAATTACTGGAAATGCTTGAGAAAACGGGGAAGACTAAGGAGGAATCAGAGGCAGTCAAGGAAAGAATAGAGAAAAATAGAAGCTCTGTTGTAGAAGATTTAAGAGAACAGAATAAGGATTTTAATTATAATGAAGATTACACCCAAATAAGAAATGTTGACCCGGATAAATGGTGGGAAGACCAGGAAGAATGCATAGGTTGTGGTGCCTGCACCAATATATGTCCCACCTGTTACTGCATGATTCTCAACGATGAGTCCAATCAACAAGAATTTATTAAAGTTAGAAGTCAGGACTCCTGTCAATTACATGGTTATTCTAAAGTTGCAGCCGGAGATAGCCCCCGGCCCAAAATGAGAGATAGATTTAGAAATAGATATTTATGTAAATTTGAGTACATGAAAGAAGATTTTGATGAGTTGGGATGCGTAGGATGCGGTCGCTGTATTGATTCTTGCGCAGGAGAAATTGATATCAGGGAAGTTATGCACAAAATGCTGAATCAGGTTAAACAAAAGAAGGCGTGATTATGTCTGCTAACCCTTTTGCAGTAAATTCCGCTCAAATCACTGACGTTATTCAGGAGTCTCCGAGTATAAAGACTCTCCGATTGGATCCTAAAGATAAATTTGAATTTTCTACAGGACAGTTTGCGGAATTAACTGTACCAGATAAAGGAGAAGCCCCTTTTACCCCTTCTTCATCAATGTATAATACAGATTATATAGATATTACTATCATGAAAACCGGATTTGTCACCAATCATATCCATCAGTTGGAGCCTGGTAACAGAGTGGGATTAAGGGGACCTTTTGGAAATGAATATCCCCTGGAGGACTGGAAAAATAAGGATATTTTAATCATGGGAGGGGGCGTTGGTATGGCTCCCACCCGATCCTTATTATTATCCTTACTGGACCGAAAAGAGGATTTCAATAGAATCATCTATCTTGTGGGAGCTCGAACGCCAAAAGACATGATTTACAAGGATGAAGTTGAGGACTGGCGTAAATATAAGGATGTGGAGATCATAAGAGGAGTGGATGAGGTCCCGGAAGGACAGGAATGGAACGAAGAAGTAGGTTTAATAACCACCTTAATTGAAAAAATTGATATTAATCCGGAAAATAACCCTGCCGTAGTTTGTGGCCCACCTGTTATGATGAAATTTTCAACTCTGGAATTGATTGATTATGGTTACAGTGAAGAGAATATATATCTATCTATGGAGAAGAAAATGTATTGCGGACACGGCCAATGCCGCCATTGTATGATAGGAAATTATTATACCTGTAAAGATGGTCCCGTTTTTACCTATCATCAAATTAAAGATGAGGAGAATATCTGGAAATGAAGAGGCTATATATTAATATATCAAAATTAGTAGATTCGGATACTACTCTTGAAGAAATTGAGTGTAGCTATTTTTACCATAGGGAAAACGAAGGCGCCTTATCATTATTAGAAGTTGCTGAATTCGCAATTTACTGCCGACAATGTAAGGATGCTTTCTGCGTAGAGGCCTGTCCCAAAGATGCACTTGAACTAACTGATGAAGATCTCGTCAAACGATATGATATGCGCTGTGTAGGATGCGAAACATGTATTCTGGCCTGTCCTTTTGGAACTATTTTTCCTGACGTAATGAATTATATTCATGATAAATGTGATCTATGTTTGGATAAAAGAAAAATGAATTCCGAATATATACCTAAATGCGTTAAAACTTCACCTTCAGGTGCGATTGAATTAAAAGATATCGAAGAGAATCCTGAAGAAAATATTTATCACTATGGGGAACATATTGCAATAGATGCTCACAACTGGTTGAAGAAGGAGGAACGAATATGAACGTGGATTTATTTTTCTATTTGTTAGTATTTCCGGGTTTCCTATTCACCTCAATATTAGGATTAATAGTTGGGTGGATAGATAGAAAAGTAAGTGCTCGATTTCAATATAGAGTCGGACCTCCTTTCTTTCAAAATTTCAATGATATATTCAAATTATTGGGTAAACAAACTGTATTAATTAAGAATAGTCTAAAATCGCCTTTTATAATTGCCCCTTTGGTCTCTTTTGGTTCTTTGGTGATTCTTTCTCTCTTTATCGGACTTCCCCTATTTTTTGATAAAAGTTTTGGAGGCGATATATTAGTGATATTATACATAATGGTAGTATTTTCAATCATGGTATTTTTAGGAGGCGGTGCTTCAGGAAATGTTTATTCCAGTATAGGAGCTGGTAGAGAAATTAAACTTTTCCTGGCTGATGAATTAACCTTCTTTCTGGTCTGTCTTATTCCCATAGTCAGCTCAGGATATAATCTAGAACTAACTTCTATTATTAGTGCCCAGAATGCAGGTGCTGTAGTAGGCTCTATCCATGGAATCATAGGCTTTCTCGCAGGAATAATTTGTATACAGGCTAAAATGACCATGCAGCCTTTTGATATTCCTGAAGCAGAAACCGAAATAATAGAAGGACCCTTGATGGAATATTCAGGTTCCTTACTTGCTTTCTGGAAGTTAAATCATTACATGATGTATGTTATCTATCCCTTTTTCCTGATTGCTCTGTACCTGGGTGGATTTGACTTTCAAGGATTAGGAATAATATGGAGTTTGCTTAAATATCTATTAATCGTTGTAATAATGATTATCATTAAAAATACTAATCCACGTTTGCAGATAAATAAAGCATTAAGTTTTTTCTGGAAAATATTATTCCCTATAACTTTTATTGGTTTAATTCTAGCAATTTTAGGGGTATAAACATGGGCTGGTATCAAAAACGTTTGGCTAAATCTCTCTGGGTATTTCATGTAAGCGCTTCCCCTTGTAACAATTGCGATATAGAAATATTAGAATTGTTGACCCCCAGATATGATTTAGAACGTTTAGGAATAAAACTTGTAGGATCCGTCCGACATGCCGATGTTTTACTTGTCAGCGGGATTGTAAACAAAAAAATTGCTCCCAGGGTAAAAAGATTATATAAACAAGCTCCGGAACCAATCTTTGTAGTTGGAATAGGGAGTTGTTATTCTTCTCAGGGAGTATTTGAGGCAAGTTATAATCGCTGTCAAAAATTGGATGAGCTAATCCCGGTTGATATGTATGTCCCAGGATGCCCACCTAAACCAGAAGCGATGATAGAGGGAATGGCAAAATTAATGGGAGAGTTAAATGAGTAAACTGGATGAATTCAGAGCTGAATATAAAAATTCAATTTCTGATGAAATAGAAAAACAAAAAAGATATTATTTCAACATCAAAAATAAAGACTTAAGAGAAATTGCTGACTATTTAATTAATGATCTGGGATTAAGACTTTCAACTGCCAGTGGCACTGAAATGGAAAATCATCTAGAAATTCTATATCATTTTTCTAATGATGAAACAGGTCAATATTTTTGTCCTCGTATAATTATCCAGAACAAGGATAATCCTGAAGTAAACTCCATTGCTGAGATTGTAAAGGGAGCAAAATGGATAGAAAGAGAACTATTTGATTTCTGGGGAATCAAATTTAAAGGTCATCCTAATATGAAACGTTTACTGGCTGAAAATCATCCTCAGGAAGTAGATAAACCTCTACGTTTTAAGGAGGAAAAATGAAAAACAAAGTACCTCTGGGGCCCTATCATCCCATTCTTGAAGAAGCAGAGTATTTTGAATTAGAGGTTGAAGGTGAAGAAGTTGTTGATCTTGAAATGGAAGTCGGCTGGATGCATAGGGGGCATGAATACATATCCGAACAGGAAAATTTCAATCAGGCTATCTATCTAGTCGAAAGAATCTGTGGCATCTGCTCGACTTCTCATCCAATAGCCTGTGTCCACGCCATCGAGGATATTGATAATATTGAAATACCTGAACGAGCTCAATACATTCGAAGTTTAGTAGGAGAAATGGAAAGAATCCATAGCCACTTATTGTGGCTTGGCCTGGCAGGGCATTTTATTGGATATGATACTGTCTGGATGTGGTCCTGGAAATATCGGGAACCTGTTCTGGAAATGATGGAGATTATCTCTGGGAACAGAAATCACTATGGTATGATGCGAGTAGGAGGAGTTGGGAATGATGTTGTTCCTCAAGATATTCCAGAATTAGTAGACAAGTTGGAAATGATTGAAGAAAAGATGAATATGATTTCCAAAGCAGTGCAGGATGACCCTGTCTTAAAAGCAAGGTTGAAAGGTGTGGGAGCCTTGACTAAGAAAGAAGCCCGGAATTATTGTGCAGTTGGTCCAGTCGCCCGTGCTTCAGGTATCAATATAGATGTAAGAAAAGATGAACCCACAGATGCTTATGGTAAAGTTGACTTTGAAGAAATTATTGCGGAAAACGGGGATGTTTATGACAAATTAATTGTAAGAGTCAAAGAAATTTTTGAGTCTATTAGTATTTGCAAACAATGTATCAATAAATTAGAAAAAATAGATGGTCCTGTCCTAAATGATGTAAAAGAAATTTCAAAAGGGGAAGGAATAGGTAGGTACGAAGCACCACGGGGAGAAGTTTTCCATTATATTCGATCGGATGGTTCTAATAGAGCCCTTAGGCATAAAATACGTGCACCAAGTTATATGAATATTCCTACTTATAAAGCTTCCTGCCCTGGAGTATCATTGTCTGATGCCTTAATAACTCTCGCTGCAGTCGATCCCTGTTATTGCTGTACAGAACGAGCTTTAAAAATAAAATCAGATTCGGAAGAAAAGCCCGATCTATTACAATTATCCAAACAAAAAACAGAGCGAATCAGGGAGGAACATAATGGAAATTAGTGGATTGATCTTGCTGATATTTTTGCCTATAGCCCTTGGTCTCGTTAATTTAATACTACCTAAATTATGGAAAAAGATTGTAAATACACTTGTCTTATCAATATTGGTGTATATTATTATTTCCTCCTTTATTAGTTTTACAAATGGGGGCAATTTTACATACCATCTGGGCAATACATTGATATTAGAAATGGATATTTTATCGGTATTCACTCTGATTTTTATCCAGATAATGAGTTTTATTATTTTCGTCTTTTCCTTAAAAGGATTGGAAGCAAAAGCAGAAAATTATTTTTTAATCCTCTTTCCTATTGCAGTTGGAATTAGTAATGGGGTCGTATTAAGTGTCAATACTATATCTTTTTTAATTTTTTGGGGATTATCGGGTCTTATCCTATATCTATTTGCCAATCTTGGTAATAATAATCCTGATACTGCGAAAAAGACATTACTCTATATGGGGGGAGGGGACGCTTTGTTGATTCTGGGATTGGTACTAGTAAGATTTTTAAAGTATGGTCAAGGCTGGAGTTTATTGAATTTGAATATAGTTATCGAAGGGGAATTGGCTTATATCTCTTTTTTAAGTCTAGCTATAGCAGCTTTTACCAAAGCCGGAGTTTTTCCCTTTCATACCTGGTTACCGGATTTCAGTAAAGATTCACAGGTGGAAAGCGCAGCTTTTTTGCCGTCATCTTTGGATAAATTGTTAGGAATTTATCTCTTAGCGAGAGTAGTTTTCTCCGTATTTGAGTTAAATTTTGGCATGAACCTATTTTTAATGACGATTGGAGCCTTATCTATTATCACCGCTGTAATGATGGCCCTGATACAACATGATGGTAGAAAATTACTAGGTTATCACGCTGTTAGTCAGGTCGGTTACATGGTGCTAGGTATTGGAAGCGGAAGTTTACTTGCCCTGGCAGGGGGGCTATTTCATCTAATAAACAATGTCATCTATAAAACAGGACTATTTCTATCCCTGGGATCAGTTGAAAAGAAAACAGGAACCAGTAATCTCGATAAAATGGGAGGGTTGGGTAATAAAATGCCGGCCACTTTTTCCATTACTCTAATTCTAGCCCTGGCTATTTCAGGTATTCCACCTTTAAATGGGTTTTTCTCAAAATGGATGATATATCAGGGATTAATAGAAAAGGCCTCCGGCCTTGCTGCTGGATACCAAATTTGGGTTTTGATCTGTTTGATTCTGGCAGCCTTTGGGAGCGCTCTCACTCTGGCCAGTTTTCTCAAATTCACCCACACAATATTTTTAGGCAAAAATAAACAGGAACATTCTGAAGTAGACGAAGCCCCTTTTAATCAAATTATAGCAGGAGCAGTACTTGCAATTTCCTGTCTCGGTTTAGGAATTTTTGGCAAAGAAATAATCTTAAATAGATTTATTTATCCCATCACTTCTCAGTTTGCGTCTAATGTACCCACTTTTATTGGCCTCTATCAACCTGTAGTTTTAGTACTTTTATTTGCTCTCATTTTTCTTGTCGGTTTTCTGATTTATATCTTAGTAAAGAGGGTTAAATATGCTGATAATTATATTGGAGGAATGGAGCCCATAGAAAAATTTCGAGTTGTAGGAACTGCATTCTACAAAGAAATCAAAAATATGTCTCCTTTGAAAACTATTTATAAATGGGCTGAAAACAAGATCTTTGATATTTACTATCTAGGCAAAAAAGTAATTGTAAGTTTTGGTAGTTTCTTCAGTGATTTTCATACTGGAGAATTGAGAACTTACAATTTGTGGATTGCCCTTGGGATTTTACTTCTCTTATTTATAATGAAATAGGAGGAGAGTTGAATAAACAAGTTAGAATGACTTCATATTAAAGTTCAATCAAAGAAACATATTGGGATCATTCTTTGATACTAAATGCTTTATAATTAGGAATATTAAATTTTCTGAAAAATTATTTGGAATATATTGAGGTTAGATTTGCATAAATAAGGGCTAAATCAAAGGAGGAAAAATGCCCGTAGAAACCTGGTTGATTTTTACGCTTATATTCATGATAATTGGTTCTATTGTAGCACTAGAGATAAAAAATCTACTCTCTGCTATAATCTCTATTGGAGTTGTGGGATTAGGAACCTCCGTTTGTTTCCTTTTTTTACAGGCTCCAGATTTGGCCATTGTACAGTTTTTGTTTGAAATATTTGCTCTTATAATTTTAATAAGAGCTTATTTAAAAGCCGAATATCATGAAATGGATAAAAAATCAGAAAATAAGCTGGTTACTTTTATTGCTATTGTAGTCCTGGCAGGAGTCTTGGTCTTGAGTCTAGATATGTTTGGGGCGCTTCCTGAATTTGGTAATCCCATTATGGAGACTGCAAATCATTATGTAGAGAAGGGAAACGCTGCTAAGGAAACGAATTCAGCCAACCTTGTGGCCTCAATAATACTTGATTATCGCGCCTATGATACTTTGGGAGAAATAACAGTATTATTCACGGCTATTCTGGGTACATTAACTATTCTGAGAATAAAAACCGGTTCTCAAAAAGAGGAAAGTGATGAAGAATAAAGGCATGACAATTATTGTAAAAACTATAACCAGAATAACTGTCTGGTTGATACTAGTTTATGGTATATACATAATATTACATGGACATCTGACACCCGGAGGAGGTTTCCCAGGAGGAGTTATCATTGCTCTAGCATTTTTGAATGTGTTATTAGCCCAGGGTCGAGAATTTACTAAAAATTGGCTAAAAATGAACCTTTTACATGACCTAGAGGCAACTAGTGCAATACTATATTTAATTGTGGGTATTCTGGGAATCTCATTCACAGGATATTTTCTATCTAACTTTTTGCCCAAAGGTAAGTTATTTAATCTAATTAGTGCTGGCACAATTCCAGTGTTAAATATAATAATTGGCCTAAAAGTCTGTGCTGGTCTATTTTTTGTACTCTGGAGTCTAGCTATTTTTCATCTAGCCAGCAAGGAGGAAGAAAAATGATAGTTTACATTCTTTGTTTTATACTTTTCCTGGTAGGTGTTTACGGTGTACTTACCAAAAAGGACCTGATAAAAATAATCCTTGCCCTAAGTATAATGGAGTATTCAGCCAATTTATTTTTAATACTATTTGCTTACAAATCGGGCGGCGGAATGCCTATCTTATCGAAGGGAGAAAAAATACAGGGCATGGTTGATCCTTTACCCCAGGCCTTGGTTTTGACTTCCATAGTGATTGAACTTGGTATAACAGCAATGTTGGTTGCCTTTGCTATCAGGCTTTATCAGAAGTATGAAACTTTTGATATAACTAAAATTAGGAGATTATCAGGATGATACTTCCTCTTCCATATTTCATAGTAATACCTTTATTAGCCGCTTTTTTAATTTCTCTTATCTCTGATGAAAAAGATCATTGGGCTATTATTCTATCCGTAGCTTCTATAATTTCGCTGTTAGTTATTTCAATAGCTGGTTTTATTCATGTTATCGGCGATAATATAGTCTACAAATTAGGAGGATGGGATATTCCTTATACAATTTGTTTGGTTATGGATTCTTTTACGGCCTTTATATTGATAACTATACATTTAATAGCCTTGACTTCAATAATATATTCAATTTCATATATTCGTCATTTTTCAAAATCTGGAAAATATTATAGTTTATTTTTATTACTCATAGCCGGAATGAATGGAGTTGTTATCACCGGTGATATTTTCAATTTATTTGTTTTTATGGAGATAGCCTTATTTTCTGCCTATGCCCTGGTTGCCTATGGAAACAAAGCGGAGCAATTTGAAGCAGCCTTTAAATATGCAGTCATGGGTTCTATTAGTTCGACTATAATTTTGATCGGTATCGGTATTACTTACAGTGCCTTTTCTACTCTAACTATGGCAGATATTGCCAATCAGGTAGAAAGCGTAGATTCAGGAATAGTTACCTGGCTGAGGTGCATTTTTGCGGTAGGATTTGGTCTAAAAGCTGCAATTATTCCTTTTCATGCCTGGTTACCCGATGCCCACTCCTCAGCTCCAGCTCCTATCTCATCTATGCTTTCCGGGGTTTTAATTAAGGCCCTGGGTATTTATGTAATAATAAGATTATTTTTTAATGTCTTTGGAGCGCCTCAGATTTTTCTTCATGCTTTCCGTATTCTTGGCTCAATTTCTATCTTGATTGGAGTATTATTAGCTCGATATCAATGGGATTTGAAACGTTTATTAGCTTATCATAGCATAAGCCAAATTGGATATATTATGCTCGGAATAGGAATCGGTAGTTATTTGGGAATCCTTGGAGCTGTTTTTCACCTCTTAAACCACGCAATTTTTAAAGGATTGTTATTTTATAATGCTGGTAGCGTTGAAATGGCTGTGGGAACAAGAGATCTTCGGCAGATGGGAGATTTAAAAGGGAAACTGCCGACAACCACCGGTACTTCAATGATAGCCTCCTTTTCTATTTCAGGTCTTCCTCCTTTTAATGGCTTTTTTAGCAAATTAATACTCATCTATGCAGCAGTTCAAGTAGGATATTTTATTCATGCAGGTATTGCTGTGATAGGTAGTTTTTTAACACTATCGTCCTTTCTTAAGGTCCAAAAATATGGATTTTTGGGAGGAACGGAACCTGAATTAACTGAAACTAAAATAAGCACATCTATGAAATCAGCAATGATTATATTAACTATTATGTGTTTGCTGACCAGTATAATTATAATACCAGGAATTAGAGAGTATATTTTGAGACCTGTAGTTTATGATATTATGAGTAAAGCCGAATACATCAAATTAGTACTGGGAGGATAAAAAGTGAAAGCAAAGAATAAAAGTAGATTAATCGTATTTTTTATTTCCCTTTTAGTCTATTTATGTCTAACAAGCTTTACTGATATTCAAGAAATTATCAGCGGAATAATAGTAGCAACAATTGTGTCTTTATTAGCCGGTCAATTTTTCCTGTCTTCAAATAATATAGGTAATCTTCCCAGAAGAATTTGGTATGGAATAGGATATATTTTTAAATTTTTATGGGAAATGGCTAAAGCCAATATAAATGTCGCTTTTCTAGTTTTACATCCCAAAGTTCCAATTGAACCAGGCATCGTTAAGGTAAAAACTGACTTGGAAACAGACGCAGCTCTCACAGTTCTAGCAAATTCAATCACTCTGACCCCGGGCACTTTGACGATAGATATAAATCCTGAAAAACAAGAATTATATATACACTGGATCAGTGTTATTTCAAAGCAGAAAAAAAAGTGTTCGGAAGAAATAGCCGGAAGATTTGAAAAATTACTAAAGGAGGTCTTTGAATGAAATGGCTGAAATGGAGCCTTGGTTTAATAATAATTATTGGTTTCTTGATCTGGGACATATTCTTCCTGGAACTGGCTTTTGAGATTAAACTGGTCAATATCATTCTCTTCTGCTCCTTATTTGTACTATATAGAGTAATTATTGGGCCTTCTCCAGCAGACCGGTTAGTTGCAGTTGATATTCTGGGAATATTGATCGTAGGAATGCTGGCTTTGCTAAGTATATATTACAATAAGTCCTATTTAATGGATGTAGGTTTGATATGGGCCCTAATGAGTTTCATAGCTTCCCTTGCCTTTGCAAAAGTTCTAGAAGGGAGGTTTCTAGATGATTGATTTAATAGGAAAAATATTTATTGTTCTGGGTGTAATGTTTGACTTCTTTGGTGTTTTGGGTCTGGTTAGATTGCCAGATGTCTATAATAGATTACAGGCAGCAACTAAATGTGTAACGTTTGGCTCGGCAGGGATATTATTTGGAGTATTTATCTTAAACGGTTTTACAACACTTGGTTTTAAGGCCTTACTTGGAATAGTCTTCATATTTATCACTTCCCCAGTTGCTGCTCATGCTATTTCTCGTGCAGCTCATAGAAATAATATACCAACAGCTGAGGAAACAGTAGTTGACCACTATGAAGAAGACAAAGAATTAAAGGATGAATAAAATGTATCTTCCTAAACTTAGAGAAATCAAGGAAGCTCTTGTTTCATTATTCACAAAACCATTTACAACAAAATATCCCCGGGGAGAATACCAACCTCACGAACATTATCGAGGATTCCCTGAGTATAAGGAGGAAGATTGTATAGGATGTGGAGCGTGTGCTGAGGTCTGTCCTGCCCATGCTATTTCTTTTACAGATGATCATGAAAATAATGTAAGAATCATGGAAGTAAACTATTTTTATTGTTTTAACTGTGGTCAATGCGAAGAAAGATGCACAACGGAGACCGGAATTCAATTACAATCAGATCTATACTCTTTTGCATCCTCTGTGAAGGGAGAAGAAACCCAATTTAATAGGATTGAAAAGGAACTCGTCTACTGCGAGAATTGTGGAGCAACTATAGCCTGTAGAGATCATTTGTTATTTGTAAAAGAACAACTGGGAGCCAAAGCCTATGCTCATCCGAACCTTATGCTGGAAACACAGAAAAATTTTACCAGGATAGGTCCTTCCAAATTTAAAGATAAAATAAGAAGAGAAGATTATATAAAAGAAGTTTGCCCTAATTGTAGACATAGAATCGTAACCGAAGATGAATTTAAATAAATTCAATAAATTTTTATCCAACTATAAGAAACCAAATATAGTAATTATTGGTTTAGGCAATCAAGCACGTAAAGATGACGGGGCCGGATTATTATTAATAGATCAACTTCAAAATAGAGAAATTTTTAAAAAAATACATTTTATTCAGGTTGGTCGGACCCCGGAAAATTACCTCCAAAAAATTCTTTCAGTTGAACCTGAGTTAGTAATTTTTGTTGATTCAATTGATTGTAATACAAGTGATGAAATCAGTCTATTTACCTCAGAAGAACTAGAAGAAGAGCAGTTTTCGACTCATTCCTACTCAATTAAACTGATAGCAAAATATATAAAGAAATATGGAAATCCTGATATAAGATATCTTGGAATACCCATCCGTAATACTCAGATACAATTTAATATTAGTTCAGATGTGAATAATTACATAAATAAATTTTTGTATTCGGATTAAAATTAATGAAGGATGATAGAGAAAAATTAACCTTTCCTTTTTATACTCTTGGTAGATTAAAACATAGAATAGCCTGGATAATCAATCTCAGGTGGCTGGCAGTTCTGGCTATTCTAGCCGTGGTTCCTCTTAATGATATTATTTTCGATGTTAAAATTGGTTATCATCAGACTTATATAGTGGCCTCCCTCCTGCTGGTTCTCAATATTGTATATTTCTTCATTTATAGGTATTTTTACTTTCAAAAATTTAGGCAAGAAATATTATTTGCAGAAATTCAGATAGTGAGTGATCTTATATTAATTTCAATTTTTGTACACTTTATAGGTGGTATAAACAATTCCTTTTATTTTGTATATTTAATTCCAATGATTATATCAGCAGTATTGTTCAGAGGCAAATTATCCTATCTAAATACTTTTTGTGGTTGTATACTATTGACTATCTGGAGCATTTTGGAATATAATAATATAGTAGAAACATATTTTATAAGCCAAAGTGAGTTTCATTTATCTATTTTTTGGACCTCATTATTATCTTTTTACTTTATTTCCTTCATAATCACTTATATCGTAGGAGATTTTATTTCCAAATATCGGAATCTAAAAAAAATAATAGATAAAAAATCTGACTTACTGGAAAAAACCATGCGGGAACGTGACCGAATGTTTCGATATACAGCCCATGAAATAAAATCCCCAATTAATACAGTAAGTTCGATGCTTAACATAGTCAAAATGGTTTATCAGGAAGATAGAGAAAATGAGGATAAAATCTTGGATCTGATCTCACGAGCACAAAAGCGTTCCGGCCAGATATTAGATATAGTCAAGGACATGATAGAATTAACCCACTATCGTAGTGGTCAAAAAGGGGGGAACTATACTCAAAAGGAATTATCAGACTGGCTACAGAAACAAGTCAACTCTTTTGCTGAAGAGGCTGAAGAAAAAGGGTTGACCCTCATTTATAATTCAAACCCGAATTCAGCAGAAATTAATTTTGATTATGAAAGTCTTGAGAAAATTGTAAATAACTTAATAAGTAATGCTATAAGATATACTAAAGAACCAGGTAGAATTGAGGTTGAGTTAACTGTTAATAAACAAAATTTCGAAATAACAGTAGAAGATAATGGAATAGGAATTAAGCCAGAAGAAAAAAGGAAAATATTTAAGGAGTTCTACCGTTCCGCACAAGCCAAAGATATAGAACATCTTGGCACAGGTTTGGGGCTCGCTTTAGTAAAACATATAGTAGAAAAATATCAGGGCGAAATAGAGCTGCAAAGCACACCAGGAGAAGGAAGTCAATTTACAATTAAATTACCCCGTCTTTCTAATATTTAAAAACCAATCTAGCCTGGCCTACTCACGACTTTCTGAAAGTAGCATTTGAATCACTCTAATCAAAGAATTGCATTCCTGCTATGCTCCAGAGGAATCTTTGATTAGCCAGTTATAGTTATATATAGAAGCATCTCATTCCAAATAAAAATTTTAACTAATATTTCAGAGCCAATAACACTTGAATAATAAACACAAAGATTTTGTATAAATTTTTTGGAAATAGCTAGTTCTCAAATTTGACTTTTTGCTACAAAAATTATCTTTCCAGCAGGAATATCGCAAATTTGGGGAGAATTATAATGTGGAATATAATGGAAAATATGGTTGGGATGAATATGCAGGTATGCAACCTTTTCAGGGTTGGTATTTTTATACTTCTACTTCTACACCCAGGGCGTTGCCCTGAGCTGGGATATAACTCCCCTTTAGGGAATTTCATCGAGTTTCATTAGAGACAAATTCTACTAAACCTGAAAAATTTATTACCATTTCCCTTGGGTCACTTAGGTCACAACGGTCACCAGGGACTTCGATGAAGACTCCCAGGGAGGATCTCTAGCGAGGCCTTTTTCACCCCAGGGCCCTGGGGGTTACCTTAAAATTATGGCTCAATATAAAATGAAAAATTATTTATACTCAGGTATACAATCAATTAATTATGTTATATCATTTTCTTCGAAGGAGAAATATAACCTAGCCCGGGGCAACGCCCTGGGAACAAGGTAAACAGGAATACATATTCCCTGAAAGGGAATCATAAATTTATATAATGTGAGGGGAAAAATAAGTCTGGTATATTAGTTTTAATTTTTATATTTAGCCAGATAATTACGGAATAGAGACCAATAAAAATAATTAGTGATTACTTATTCTTCCATATCTTTCAGCTTTCTTTTATAAAAGTCAGGATACAATTCTTTGATACATTCAGGACAAATACCATGAGAAAATTGTATATCTGCCAAATATTTATTCACGTATTCTTCTGGTTCTGTCCAGTTTTCCTCTTGCTTGTCATCTCTGATCCTTTTACATCTGGAACAAATTGTAACCATCTGCTCAGCATCTTCCTCGGGTTCTTTAATTCTTTCTAATTTCTGGATTAATTCTACCTGCTCAGTAAAATCACGTAATATAAGGATATAAGCAGATTCAAAATCTATATCGATTTCAACTAATTGAAATTTAACATATCGTACTGAGTCCCCATAAGTTCTTATCTCAGATTCAAATTCTATCTCCTTGTCTTGATCCAACTGAATATCAGTTAAATTTTTTTCTAAATTTTTAAAAATTGGAATTTGATCAATTGGTTTACCCAGCACATTTTCTCTATTATACCCAGTTAAATTAGTAAACGCCTGATTCACCAAGTACAATTTTGAATCTCTGATCATAACCATCGCATCTTCTGAGGCATTGAATATTTTTTTGTATTCTTCTTCTTTACGTTTTAGATATTTATTTTGCTCCTTTATTTTTTGCTTTGATCTATATAATCTCAAAGCCTGATGAATCGCATTTCTTAGCATTAATCCACTACAATTTTCCTTGGATAAAAAATTATAACTCACAGTATCCTGAATGCGATTTAGATATTCCGGATCTTGGTGGGAAGTCAAATATAAGATTGGTAAATCTTCTTGTTTCTGTATTATTTTCGCAGTCTCGATTCCATCTCGTTTGCCTTCCAGTTCAATATCCATCAGAATCAAATCAATAGACTTATTTTCATCAAGATATTCAAGACATTCTTCACTATTATATACCACCTCTACCTCAAAATCATATTTTTCTAACTGATCCTTCTCAGCCATTGCTGTAACCGGTTCGTCTTCCACCAATAAAATATTATTTTTACCCATATTTATTTCTCCTGGGTTACATACTTCTTCAACACATCCAGTGTGCTATTATATATATTAGTCAACTTGTTCATTATGCTCTCAATTTTTTCTGATTCCTCGTTTTGGGCAGCCTTTTCTAATTCTAAAGCAATACTATGTAATGAAGTAGTATAGAGATTAGAAGCCATACCTTTTATAGAATGCGCCTCTTTTCTCAGTTTTTCATATTCATTATTTTGATGATATTTCCTTACATCCTCATAATAGGTGGGTAATTTTTCTATCGCCTTATATATTATTTTATCCGGATTTTTATATGTTTTAGTAAACTTCTGCTGCTTAAAAAGCTTATCTCTGGCAATATTTACAGATTGTTTGTTTTCTTTTTTAGCTTTTGCCTGAGTATAATTTTTAGATAAATAATTCAATATACAATTTTTCAAATCTGTTTGCCGAACAGGCTTTCCTAAAAAGCTATCTATGCCTACCTCCTTTGCCGCTTCCTTTTTACCTTTCAATACTCCGGCTGTTAAAGCAATTATAGGAACTTCACTATCGGTTTTACGAATCGTTCTGGTTGCTTCATAACCATCCTTGCCAGGCATTTGTATATCCATTAGGATTAAATCAGGATCATTACTCTTATACTTTTCAACAGCTTCTTTTCCATTTTCGGCTTCTATTATACTGGCCTTAGGGAGTGTTTCCGATATATTCTCTTTGGCAACCAACATATTCATCTCGTTATCTTCTGCAATGAGAATCTCAAACGGTGTTGACAACACTTTACTTTCCTGTGTTTGTGTAGCTCTTTTTTCTTTTGAAAGTTTTTCCTGGGTATATTGTGTAATTGTTTTTCTTAAATCTCTTGTTTTTACAGGCTTTTCTAATTTTTTATAAATTCCATGATCTTTTAATTCTTGCTTATTGAGAGCCTTTCCTGAAGAACTAAAAAGTAAAATGATGGGCTGTTCTGCGTCTTTATCCCTCAATTGTTTACTTAGGTCTAAGCCAGTCATTTCGCCCATCTGATAGTCCGTTATGATCAAGTCTATATCCTCGCGAAACTGATTAAATTTATCCAGACCTTCTTTGCCATCTTCGGCAAGAATAGTTTCAACATGCCATTTATTCATAATATTATCAAGAATAGTAAGACTGTTTGCATTATCATCGATTATTAAAGATTTTTGTAAATCTATAAGATCTTGAGGCTTTGATGTCTCTCTTATCTCCATTTGAAGAGTAAAGTAAAATTCAGATCCTTCGCCATATTCACTATTCAGCTTCAAATCACTACCCATTTTATCTAACAAATGCTGTGATATATTCAGTCCCAGGCCAGTTCCACCATATTCACGGGCCATAGACCCATCAGCCTGAGTAAAGGATTCTAATATTTTCTCCTGTTTATCTGCTTCTATACCAATCCCTGTATCTCTTACTTCAAAATATACTGTGGCCAAATCTTCCTTCCTGTTTTCCAATTTTGCAATTAACTCAACTTCACCTTCTTCAGTGAACTTGACAGCATTACTAAGTAAGTTTATCAAAACCTGTTTTAATCTTCCGGGATCAATATATACTAGCTTGGGTAAAGCAGGATCAATATAACTCAAAAATTCTAGACCTTTTTTATGAGCGCGAATCTTCATTAGATCAATAGTATCCTCAATCAGATCAATTAGATCAGTTTCTACAAAATCTAATTCTAACCGATCAGCTTCTATTTTTGAAAAATCAAGTATATCATTGATCAGGTCAAGTAAAGCATCTCCAGATTTATAAATATTTTTTAAATAATTCCGCTGTGTGGAATTTAATTCAGTATCCATCAATATTTCGGTAAAACCTATGATACTATTCATGGGGGTTCGTATTTCATGGCTCATATTGGCTAAAAATCTACTTTTGGCTTTATTGGCTTCTTCGGCTCGCTCAGCAAGTTTTTCTGCTTTTTGGGTTTGTTCTTTTAATTCCCTGTTAATCTCTTTCAGCCTCTGCTCGGCTTTTTTTCTATCCGTGATATCAAGAAAATATCCTGACAAATTTTTTGCTCCTGTCTCAGACTCCTCTATTTTGGCCTCACAGATAACATAGCGAATTACATCGTCCTGTCTCACTATCCTTGCTTCTGTCTTAAAAAAAGAATCATTATTTATAGCTTTATTAATCATATTACTTATTCTCTCTCTATCTTCAGGATGGATGACTTTCAAACACTGTTTCCTCTCGGGGGTGAAACTCTGGGGTTTGTAGCCACAAAGCCTAAACATTTCATCAGACCAATAGGTTTCTCCAGTTTCTAAATTAAATTTCCAGTAACCCAGCCCTGCTAATTTCTGCGTTCTTTGAAGTTGTGTTGTTCTCTTTTTTAATGTTTGAGATTTTCTGTGACGGTCAAGTGCATTTCCTATTATCTCAGAAGTAGTTTGTAAAATATTTATTGACTTCTCTTTCCATTCTCTTTTCTGGTTAACACTATCAAAGCCTACAAATCCGGATACTTTTCTATTTATTACCAGTGGAAATAAAAGGGCTGATTTAACATTTTGTTTTTCTAATTTTTCCTGTAAAGTACTTGCTTCTTCAGGTAATTCTTTTACATCAGAAATCTGTATACATTCATGCTTATGAAGTTTTTTGAGGGACCACTGTACTGTCTCTTGTGAAATATTTTGATTATTTTCTTTTTGCGCTGATATCCCTTCCGAACACCATTCATGGGTGTTATCCATTTTATTATCCTCCGAAAACATAAATACATAGGCACGGTCAGCCTCACTAAATTTTCCTATAGACTCCAGAGCTTGAACTATCCCTCGATCAGTTTCCGAAAATTCAATAGAAACAAAAGTTGTAGAAATTTCACTGATGATCTTTTCAAACTCTACTCTTGTTTCTAGCTCTTCTTCTATCTTTTTACGCTCGGTAACATCTATATGGGTGCCTAAAGCCCGAAGTGGCTCCCCCCTTTCGTCTCTCTCCAATACCTTCCCCCTATCCAGTATCCATTTCCATTCACCTGATTTAGTTTTCATCCTGTATTCTGCTTCATAAAAATCCGTCTCCCTCTGAAAATGGGCATTTAATTTCTCCATTACATAAGGAAGGTCATCTTTATGAACTAAATTCTTCCAGGCTTCCAAACTGAAATCTATTTCATCTATTGAGTATCCCAGCATCTCTGCCCAGTTTTGATTAAAAATAACTTTATCCGTTTGTAAATCCCAATCCCAGGTGCCTAGCTCTCCACCTTCTATTACAAGTTGAAGTTGATTCCTGGTTTCCTTTAATTTTTTCTCAAACTTTTTCCTTCTAGTAATATCAAGGAAACTGACCAGTACTCGAGCTTCTTTTTTGGTATGTAATAGCGACGTTGATAAAAGTAGTGTTAATTCCTTTTCCTCTTCTTCAATACCTACTGGTAAAGTTGCTTCTACCATTGTATGGGAATTACCGGTTTTAAAAGTATCCTGAATAGTATTTCTAATTTGACATTTTGTACAAAAAGGTCCATATCCGCATCCTCTAGAATCGTCCAGATGGTGAATGCAATTAAGGATTCTACCCAGTCGCTTTTCAATTATTTCTTCAGCATTAATTTCTGCAAATTGTTCTCCGAATTTGTTGATTTTTTTTACTTTCCTTTCTTGATCTATAGTCATCATTGTAAGGGGGGCATTGGCGTAGATTGCAGCAAGTTCTTCATTTTTATTTTTGATTTTTTCTTCTGTTCGTTTCCTTTCTGTGATATCTCTAGCCACAGAAAGAACGTATTTCTCATTATTTAGGGTGAATAGATGAGAATTAATTTCTACTGGAACAGTACGACCATCTTTGGTAATATGTTCTATTTCAAACTTGCTGTCACCTTTTTCGATAAGTCTCTGAACACTTCGGGCTGCTTTATCTGATGCCTCTGGATTATCTATATCGAAAGGTGACATATCCCTAAATTCATCTTTTGAATAGCCCAACATTTTACAGGCAGTATCATTGACTTCAAGAAATTTACCAACGTCCCCTTCTTCAGTTAATTTATGTAAATACATTGCATCTTTAGCATTATTGAATATTTGCCGGTATTTCTTCTCTTTTTTTTGCAGAACCTGCTTGGCCTTCTTCGCTTCCGTAATATCTCTAACATTTTCCAGGACATATTCTACCTCGCCCTCTTCATTATGAATGGGGCGCACAGTGATATCTTTAATACTACCATCTATAGGGTTTTGATCTTCATATTGTCTCGGTTTACCATCCTTAAAAGTTTTTTGAGGAGGGCACGGTTCACAAATAGAATCTTTGTTTTTCAGCACTTCATAGCATATGGGATTTTGTTCTCTTTTTTCTTTCGGAACCCATTCGTGATCTTGCCAGTTACTTAAAACTATATGGTTATCCCGATCAATTACTATTACAAGGCTATCCAGAGCATTTAGAGTGCTTTTTAATATCTGCTCAAATTCATCCCTCTTTTGTTCCGCTAATTTTCTTTCTGTGATATCAGTGAGCTCTTCAATTATATATGAAATATTATTGTCTTCATCCAGAATCGGATTACTTGTAATTCTAAAATATTTATCAAATTCTGGAACATGTTTTTCAACCGTGATTGGCTCCAATTTTTCAAGGGCTTGTTTAGAAGGACAATTTTCACATTCATTTTCCCTGCCTAGAAGTTCGTAACATTTTTTACCTTTATATTCCTCCTGGCTCAATTCCAGCATTTCTCTACCGGCTTTATTATACCTTATAATTGTATGATCTGTTTTTTGAAAAGCAACTACACTTTTTATACCATTGAGCATTTCTTCCATTTCGCGAGTTTGTCTTTTGAGATCTTCCTGGGCTTTTTTTTGCTTTGTGATATCTCTTGTAACAGCTATTTCACCCTTAAACTCATTTTTACTAAAAGTTTGAACATTGACTTCGGTATGAATTGTATTGCCTGCTTTGGTTTGCATCTCAATTTCATAAACAGGTACAATTTCTCCCTTTTTCCGCTTATCAAATTTTTCCATGACTTTTTGCCGCGTATTTTCCGACATAAATGGTGCTTGGGATAATTTAGTACCTATAATTTCATCTTTTGTAAAACCTAATTTGTCAAGTGCGGATTGGCTCACATTCACAAAAACGCCTTCCTCATCAAGCAAGAAAGTCGGGTCGGGAGAGGCCTCAAATGCTTTCCTGAATTTTTCTTCAGATCTTTTTAATTCTAATTCAGTTTCTTTCCGCTGGGTAATATCCTGAACACTACCAATAACTTCTACAGGTTCACCGTTTTCATCAAAGGTGATCTCAGCCCTTTCTCTAATCCATTTTATCTCGTCATTAACTATGATCCTGTGTTCAATATCATAGTTCCCTTCCTGAAGTGCTTTCTGCCACTCAGTATCAACATATTCTTTATCCTCCGGATGGACTGTATCAAGAAAATCTTGATAATTAATTGAACTACCTTTTGAAACGCCAAAGATTCTATAAGTTTCTTTCGACCAATTTAGTTCTCCTGTGTGTAGATCAATCTTCCAGGTACCTGTTTGGGCTACTCTTTGAGAACGGGAGAGTTTCTTTCTACTTTCCTGTAGCTCTATCTCTGATAGTTTTCTGTCTGTAATATTAATGTGAGTAATAACTACTCTTTTTTTCCCGTTAATCGTGAAACCAGATCCAAATAGTAAAAACCAGCGTTTTTTCTCAGGTGAATGACAGGGATATTCGTGAGAGAAAATTTCTTTTTCACCTTCTAAAACCTGTTTTAGCTTATTGTAAACTGTATCAGCACCTTCTGTTGAACTCCCCTCTGCATTTTTTGTTACCTCCAGATAATTATGTCCTATACCGTAATCATCCCATTCAAGATTTTCCTTATTAGCAAAATCTTTCCAGTTCTCATTTACTTTTATTATTTCACCTTTTTCATCAATAATAGCAAGATTGGCTGGAATGGAATCAATAGAATTTTGTAGAAACTCTTGTGATTCTTTTAAATCTTTTTTTTCTTCTGGTCTTTCTTTAATAATAGTAACAAAATGATGTTTTTCAGGCGAATATATTTTTATACTATAATATTTATCCGTTTTCTTATCGTATTTTTCAATATTTTTTCCACCCTGATTAAAAGATCCATTAATATATTCAGTTAATTTGTCCCACTCACCAATATCACTTTTTTCGGTGAGTTCAATAAAATTATTGTTTAAAACCTCACTCCGGTCTAATCCAACTAAACTTAAAAAAGTATCATTCACTTCCAGATAAGTAAAATTACAGGGGTTACCTTCTTTATCAAAGATTACCTTATGATAGGCATAGCCGATATTTTCTCTATTGAAGATATTTTTATAAAGTTCTTTCTTCATCTTCATACCTAATTTTTCAATTAAACTTTAAATCTTTCTGGATTCAAAAATTAAAAAATTCGTAACACCCCCCTATTAAATAAAGTGGCTTCTAAATAATAGAATGTCAAGTAATCTGGGTTTTTATTAAATAAAAAGTGCATCTCCTTTTATAACTAGGGTCTCCATAAAAATAGCAAATACTATCTTCCTGAGCCCCGAAGGTCACAAAGGTCACAACGGTCACCAGGGACTTCGATGAAGACTTCTAAGGAGGCTCTCTCTGAGGGAGACGAAGTAGGAATCAATTTGCTCTTCCTCCATGGTTTGACTATCCCTTGTGGATCTCCAAGAGATCCTCACCAGGGCTTTTTATTTACTATACTGTAGCCCGTGATGATATATTTTATTTGTAGGTTGCGCACAAGACAAAAGTAACATTAATCAATCATGTTGAAATCAATAAATAATAACAAATACCCCCCAATTTCAAATTTAAACAGACTTTAGTTTAACCGGACAGTTGTGGATGAATAATACAAATCATTATATTATTAGACCTTTTTACATTAAATCCGGGGATGTAGATTGTTTGGCTCCCTGAAATCCTATCCTATCACAACCTCGGGGGCTTGAAGAAATCTTTGATTAAAAATTAGCACTTTTTGAGGATTATCAACCTGTGTTTTTTTTATTTTTTCCTTTCACTAGTGTTCTCTAATTTCAAAACATCATATGAGGAACCAAAATCTACTGCCTTTTCCTTCTTCACTTTCTACCCCAATTTCACCTCCATGGGCCTCAACTGCAAGTTTGCAAAATGTAAGTCCAAGACCAATAGAATACCTTTCTCCATTTAATCTAGCTTTGACCTGACCGAACTTTTCAAATATTTTCTCCTGATATTCCTCTGGTACTCCAGGGCCATCATCTTCTACTGATACTTTTATATTATGATTGTGTCTTTTAATATAAATATCAATTTCCCCATCTGAAGAAGTGAAATATAGGGCATTGGATAATAAATTATCTATAACTCTTCTTATTACTTCTGGATCAAAACATTTTTCAATATGATTGGTAGCATCGTGTATTTCAATATTTTGCCTGGCCTCAAAGGAAGAAATGGAATTTAATGATTGCTGTATAATTGAAACAATATTAGCATTCTGTTTATTTAATTCCATGTTATTGGATTCAAATTTATTAACATCGAGCATTGATTCAACCATACTTATCAACCTGTTAGTACTTTTCTCAATTCTATTGAGCATTTTGGTCACTGTGGTATTAATGTTTTCGCCAATCTTATTTTTTATTATTCGGGCACCTGTCCTAATTCCTGCTAAAAGAGACTTCATATCGTGTACAATCATATGTACTAAATTATTTTGTAGCTCTTGCAAGTCTTTTAATTTATGATAATCCTGAACAACCCTTTCATATAATTTGTGGCTATATATCAAATTTCTGGATCTTAAAATAACATTTTTAGAAGAAATAGGTTTGGTTAAAAATTCATTAGCGCCGGCTTCAATTCCTTTTAATTTATCCTCTTTATTATTTAGAACTGTCACCAGTATGACAGGAATATGCGATAATTCTGGATCGGATTTGATTCTTTTACATACCTCTAAACCATCAATACCGGGCATCATTACATCCAGAAGAATTAAGTCAGGATTATCATCCTTTAATAATTCCAAAGCCTCTTCACCGTGTTCAGCAAGAGTTATATCATGCCCTTCAGGCTCCAGAATATCTTTTAGCATATCCCGGCTATTTTTATCATCATCAACTACTAAGATATCACCATTTACTTCTTCCAGATCAGAAATATTACTTGATTCCATTCTCTTTCCCCTCTATAATTTTATTGATCTTAACCAAAAATTCTTTAGTATTTATAGGTTTTGTAATAAGGTCGAAAAAAACGCCACTCTTTTTGATCCTCTTCCTATCTTTTTGAGTGGCATGAGCAGTTAAGGCAATTATTGGTAGCTCATCACTAATTGAGTCAATATTTTTTATCTGTTTGGTGACTTCTATCCCATCTTTTTCTGGTAAGCCAATATCCATTAGGATTAAATCAGGAGCAGAGTTTCTAGCCTGATATAGAGCTTCTTCAGAATCCTTAGCAATTACTGTATCATAATTTTCAGATTCAAGCAAGTCCTTTACCAGAATCCTATTCATTTCATTATCTTCTACTATTAATATTGTTTTATTCATGGCTCTGTCCCTTCCTATTCAAAGGAATTGTAAAGTAAAAAGTACTCCCCTGATTTTCCCCTTCACTCTCAAACCATATTTCACCATCATGTAAATTCACTAGTTTTTTCGTTAATGCTAATCCTAATCCTGTACCTTTATATTTTTTTGAATAGGTTGACTCAACCTGCTGAAATTTATCAAATATTTTTTCTTTGGTTTCCTCATCAATCCCTATTCCTGTATCACTGACGCTAATTTGTAGTTTAGACTCCTTTATTTCCGCATTTAGATCAACTCTACCACCATCAGGAGTGAACTTTACTGCATTTGACAAAAGATTAAATAGGATTTGTTTTATTTTCCGCTCATCACCCTGAAAAGTGATATCTTCTAATTCATTGTCTATATTTAAATTCATTTCAATATTATGTTTGTAGGCCTTTTGTTTTAGCATTGTCATACTTAATTCTAATATTCTGCTCAAATTAATAGTTGTTAAATCAAGGCTATCCTCGCCCGATTCCACTTTTGATAGGTCCAGAATATCATTAATTAAATCAAGCAAATGTTTGCTACTACTTAAGATATTATTAATATATTTACTTTGCTTTTTATTTAGTTCTCCAAAAGTTTCATCATTTAACATTTCTGAAAAACCAATGATTGAATTTAAAGGGGTCCGTAATTCATGGCTCATATTGGCCAAAAACTGACTCTTTGCCACATCTGCAGCTTCTGCAGCCTCTTTGGCTTCTTCTAATTTTTTAATTGTATTTTGGAGTTTTTCTCTACTTTGTTTTAATCTTCTTTCTGTCTTTTTTTGGTTTGTAATATCGGTCAGGGCTTCTATTACACCAATGGTTTCACCAGAGGGACTATCATATCGTTTAGCAGATACTATAAATGACCTCTCCTCCTTATCTCCCAATTCTTTAGTCATCTCATATTCAAATTCTGACTTACCTTCTAAAATTTGTTTCAATACACACTCGGAAGTATGACAGAGAGGACCCTCCCAAATATCGTAACATTTAGTCTCTATTATCTCATCTCTATTCATATTAAAATAAGAACAAAATCTATCATTAACTTTGATCATGTTCATGTCCTTATCAATAGCACAGATTGGTACTGCTGCATTAAATATCTGTTTAAGATCTGAATAGGCTTTTTGTAACTTATTTTCTGCCTTTTTTCGTTTAGTTATATCCATTACTGTATGGACTACACTTTTTAAATCCCCGGCTTCATTATAACTTGGAGAGGAAGTCACCTTCAAATATTTGTCTAAAGTTTCCTCATAAATTTCAATGCTGCAAGTTTTGTCTGCTCGTTTGCAGCATTCCATAGGACAATTTTCTATGGGTGTATCAGTTTTGTGGAATAGTTCATAACATTTTGTACCTCTAATTTCCTCTGCATTCTTTCCTAACATTTCTTCCAATTTTTTGTTTGCTCTAAGTATAGTATGGTCTGGACCATGGAGACTAATACCTTCATTCATAGTATTAAAGGTATCTTCCCATTCTCTTTTTGCTTGCTCTATCTTTCGCTCTTTTTTCTTGGTTTCTGTTATATCTAAAATAATACCATCTATACTTATAAATTCTCCTTTATCAGAGAATATAGAAGTTTTATGGTCACTCACCCAGTGTATATTATCATCTTTATCAATGAGGCGATACTCCTGCTCCAAAGAAGATGGCTCTGACATTAGTTCTTTATTTTTATTAATAACTTTTCTCTTATCTTCGGGATGTATAATATCAATAGGATTATTAGTGTCCCCACTAATATTTTCAATTTTATACCCAAATTCTGTTTTATTATTGGTTATAACCTCTGTATCATTTTCTGAATAGATTCGATAATGCATTCCGGGTATATTTTGAGATAGAGATCTATATTTTGTTTCACTCTCTTCTAATTTATCCTGAATTTTTTTCCTTTCTGTCACTTCCTTTTGTATACCCCAGTGTCCGGTGATCTGTCCTTTTTCATTATATATACAGACATAAGTACCTTCTATCCATATTTTATTCCCTTTTGCATCTTTCTCCACTGTCTCAAGACTAATTTCACCCCGGTCAAATAGCTTACGCCACTGTCTTTTACCATATTCTATATCATGCTGGAAAAATTCTCGAGGAGTCATGCCCAGTAATTCTTCTCTTTCTAATTTATAATGATTCACAAATTCCTGGTTTACTTTGGTCAGTTTTTGATTATCAAAAACATATTCTAAAATTTCATCTTTATTTACATTTTCATTCCAATCAACTGGCTGATCGATCATCATAAAAAACATCCCTACCAGGGATTGATCAAAAAGTAGATCTAACTTCTGCTTTGCTTCTCTTAATTCTTTCTCTTTTCTTTTCCTCTCCGTAACCTCTGAAACAAAACCTTCTAATATTTCTGGATCGGAATCGTAAGATACACACTTACCTCTTACCCAGATCCACTTTTCTTGACCCTGTTTGGTTTTTATTCTATACTCTCCTTCATAATGTCTATTTTGATCTATTCCCTGCTGTATGTCATTCTTAATTCTATCTCTATCTTCTTCGTGAATTATTTCATTAATTGAGACTTTTTGGTTATCTATTATTTCTTCGGGCCTGTATCCTGTTAATTCTTTTACACCCTGACTTACAAATTTCAGAGTAAAATATCTATCATTTCTGCAGCGAAAGGCCATACCCGGCAGATTTTCAATTAAGGTTTCAAGCTGTCTATTCTTTTCTTTTAATTTGTCTTCTTCCTTTTTACGTCTTGTAATATCTCTAGCAATTGAGAGCACATAGTTGGTATCATTTAAACTAAATAAATGAGAACTGATCTCTACAGGTATTTTTGTACCATTTTTAGTTTTGTGCTCCATTCCAAATGTGATATGTTTATCCTTCAATAGTGTATTCATTATATCCGAAATTTCAACTGCATCTTTTCTTGCATCAATGTCTAGAGGAGACATTTGTTTAAATTCCTCCCTGGAATAACCTAACATATCACAGGCAACCTCATTTACTTCTATAATTTGGCCCGGCATACCATGTTCATCCAGTTTGTGAAAATACATAGCATCATTAGCATTGTTAAAAATTGCATGGTATTTCTGCTCTCTTTCTGCCAGAGCTTCTTTGGCGTTTTTTACCTCTGTGATATCTTGAATTATAGTTCGGCCCTGTAACAAATCTCTTTGTCTATGTTCAACCGCATTACTCCGAAGCAAACCCCAGAATTCAGTACCATCTTTTTTGATTAAACGAAGTTGACAGGAAGGACTGCTCTCCATCTCAAATACATCTCCTAAGTGTAGATAAAATTTATCCCGATCTGATTCTTTAATATAGGGATAAAACTCAGAATCTTTTAGGTTTTCTTTATTATCTCCTAACAATTGAGCAGCAGTAAGGTTTAGATCTACTATTTTTCCATCTCTATCAAAAGTAAAATAAGCTACCGGAGCAAAATCATACAGATTCTTATATCTTTGGTGCGACTGCTCCAGTTGGGTCTGAGATTTACGGAGCTCTTCATTTTGCATTTCCAGCTCAACCTGATGTACCTGAAGTTCGTGCATTAAATTTTTGACTTCTTCTGTTTTGTCTTCAGGAATTTTATCTAAGTCTTCTAAAACAGAATCAAGTTTTTCTTCTGCTTTTTTGCGAAGCTCCTCAAATTTTTTGTTTTCTGGCTCTTCTTTCATATTTAGTACCTTATGAATTTTCTTTTTTATGATCTACTGTAAATTCATTTGTCTTTATCTATTAAAGCCTGAGCAATTTTCTTTAATTCCTCACCCTGTTGACTAAGCTGCTCAGAAGAGGAACTCATCTCCTCAGCAGATTGATTTACATTTTGCATATCCTCTGTAACATCATTGGAAACTGAACTTATCTGTTGTATGTTTTCATTTACTTCTCCAAGACCTTCTGAAACCTGACTTATATTTCTTGCGTTATCCTGGCTGGTAGTATCCTGCTGTTCCATTGTAGCTGCTATTAAACCCATATACTCATCTATTTCTTCTATACCCTCTGTTGTCTCATCGGAGACAGTTTGTACTTTTTTTTCAGCATTTCATTTATATCCTTTGTCTCCTGAACAGTTTGCGAGGCCAAGTCCTTGATTTCATCTGCAACAACCACAAAACCTTCCCAAGTTTCCCCTGCTCGTGCTGCTTCAATTGTAGCATTTAGGGCCAGTAAATTTATTTGGTCCGATATTTCCTCAATTGTCTCTGTTACCTCACCTATCTCCTGGGCTACTTTCCCTAGCTCATTTACACGCTGTGAAAGTCTCCTGAGATTTCCCTATTGCTTTTCTGGCTATTCCATTAGAACTATTGACCTCCTGAGCAATTTCAGAAATAATTGTACTCCGAGCTTATGCTAATGAGCTAATCCTATTAGATTTTTCAAAAAGTTCCTGGATGAAACTCTTATTTAGATATTTTAAATTTCACATCTTAAAATATCTTCAAACAGGTTTGAACAATATACTGGCTAACATCTAATTATTGAGACAACTGAAAAAAAGGGGGATCGATAAAATTGTCATGGTGAGCGCCCCATAGAGAATTCCAAGGAAGAGTCGAACCATGGACGAGAACGGTTGATAAACATTCTTCGACTTTCCCTTGGGGATCCCTTTGGGGCGCTCCATTAGACTTATAGTAGTATTAGTTAATAGAATTAGGGAGGACTATCATAATACTGTAGAACATGAGAGAAAATATTTAACTGATTTTTTCCCACTTTCTTATCAATACCCCTGCTTATTTCAAATGTTGTGATTAATTTTCAATAATCGTTAAATACTTATAATAGCTCCTCTAACATAATAAAAACAAAAAATATTAAAGTCAAATATAATTAACCTGAATATAAGAGTATTGTATTTGCAATAAAAAAGTAGACACTCACTATTCATAATTTTTCTTGATCCCAACCATCCAATACCTTGCTGTCTACTAAAACATAGCAGATTCAAATCTTATTCATGAATAGCTTCGTAAATACTTTGAAGTAAATCTCCAATATCAAAAGGCTTTCTAACAAATCTATAACCTTTCTTTCTAACTTCCTGACTAGAAATTTTATTATCAGAATAACCACTACTCAGAATTACATCTAAATCCGAGTTTTTATCTTCTTTTAGTTCATTTGCCAATTCCAAACCATTCCTACCGGGTAATATCATATCACTCAATAACAATTCGAACTCTGCCTCCTTAGTTTCCCAAATGTCCAGAGCTTCTTCAGCTGTTTTTGCGCTATAATAGGAATAATTATAGGCGCTTAAAACATTCTCAATGTATTTTAGAACTGAATGCTCATCTTCTACGATCAGAACAGTCTCACTCTGACCTCTATATTTATCCAAATTCTCCTCTTCTTGCTCTGATTTTTGTTGAGATTCTTCCTGTTTAACAGCGGGAAAATATATTCTAAATACTGTCCCCTCCTCAGGTTCACTATAGACATTAATCAAACCATCATGGTTTTTAACTATTCCATGTACTACAGAAAGCCCCATCCCCGTACCTTCTGCTCTGCCTTTGGTAGTGAAAAAGGGATCAAAGATCTTATCCTGAGTCTCCTCATCCATTCCATGGCCTGTATCCTCTATTTCAAGTCGTACATAACTGCCCGGTTTAACATCGGGAATTGTTCTGGCTTGCTCCTGATCAATAGTAATATTTTGAGTCCGAAGATAAAGATCTCCTCCTTCAGGCATAGCATCACGTGCATTGATCGCCATATTGGTTACAATCTGCTCTATCTGTCCCTCATCCGCTCTGATCTTCCAGAGTTCTTTTTCAAATTCATCGTGAATCGCTATATCTTCACCAATCAATCTTTCTAACATTTTTTCCAGGGCTTGAATCGTTTTATTTATATTTATTATTTCAAATTCAGTATCTTTTTCTCTGCTAAATAGTAGTAATTGATCCGCTAAATCAGCGGCCTTTTTACCTGAATCTATAACCTCTTCTAAATTTGATTTGACTTTTGCATTTTCGGCCCGCTTCATAGCCAGGTCAGACATACCTATAATCACGGTCAATAAATTATTAAAATCATGGGCAATTCCTCCAGCTAATGTTCCTATGGATTGTAATTTCTGTTTTTGATAGAGCTGTTCCTGAAGTTCTTCTTTTTCTTTTTGAGCCTGTTTCCGTTCCGTGATATCTCTTGCCACGATAAGTGAACTTTTGTATTCATTATTTTTAAAAAGAGGAGTTGCTTGTATATCTACTTCAATTCTTTCACCTTCTTTATTCAAAAAAGCAGTTTCATAGTTAAAACGAAACCTATCTTTTTGCTCTTCCCTTTGTTGTTTTCTTTTAAGTAGCGATTCCATTTCATCTTCCGGAATAAATTGTTTTATATTTTTACTCAGGATTTCCTCTTTTGTATACTTCGTAAAAGACAGGGTAGATTGATTAGCAAAAGTAATAGTTCCCTCTCTGTCATGAACAATAATTATATCACCTGTAGTTTCTACCAGTCTTCTATACTTTTGCTCACTTTGTTTAAGTTCCTCTTCCATCTGCTTTCTTTCAGTTATATCCAGAAAAGAGGCCACAGTCTGCTTTGTTCCCGGAATCATATCGATAACAATAAATATATTATGCCGCTCGCCTTCTATATCTATCATCTTGAATTCATATTGATTAGGAGCCTCTTTACCTTTTTCCCTTCTTAATCTGTGATATCTTTTCATTCTTCCTAAGTCTTCCTCAGCAACAAATTCTGTCCAACTTATTTTACCCTCAATTTCTTCTTTGGATAATCCAAGTAATTTTGTGAACTCTTTATTGGCCAGAGAAATTGTTGTATCTTCTTCAATGATAATAGTTGCAGTACCCGTATTTTCAAAGACTGTTCTATATTTTTGCTCGTTTTGTTTAAGTTCTTCTCTTAATTGATATTCTTCCGTTATATCACGGAATACCAATACTACTCCTTTTATTTTCCCTTGATCATCTCTTATTGGGGCCGCACTATCGGCAATATGATATTGTATGCCATTTTTCGAAATAAGTATAGTGTCATTCGCTAAGCCTATTGTTTTCCCATTTTTAAAAACCTGTTCGACCGGATTTTCTGCTGGCTGTTTAGTTTTAGCATTAACAATTTTAAAAACTTCACTTAACTTTTTACCCTGGACTTGATCAATATCCCAGCCGGTTAATTTTTCAGCAATATTATTCATTCTTGTTATTTTCCCTTCAGCATCTGTGGTGATTACTCCATCGCCAATAGACTGTAGTGTTATTCGTAGATTCTCACGTTCAAGTTTTTGTTTTTTTACATTTTCGGAAATAAAATATCCAAATAAGATAAATACAAGAAAAATGAGAATTCTAATGTAAATCTCATGTCCGGGAGGAGATAAGATTAGTACTTTTAAAAAAGAGCCGGAACTAGGATAAAATATAAAATAATCAAGTAAAGTATCAGCAACCCAAATTAAAATACCACAGCCTGCGGCAATTAAGATTATTTTTATTTGGTCTTTCATTATGATATCCTCATCTTATTAAAAAAATTGCGAAGATACTCCTTTATTAGTTTATATTATTTATCACTTCTATTTACTATTTTATTAGGAGTTACAGTATTCAATCTTTTAAAATAGTCTCTCAACAGTATCTGATTGGTAAAAGCATCCTCCAATAAGTATTATCTTTCCTATTTAATATTTATGAGTCTCTAATAGTCTATAGATCAGATCCAAAGGTGGCTATTCATGAATAGCTTCGTAAATACTTTGAAGCAAATCTCTAATATCAAAGGGCTTTCTAACAAATCTATAACCTTTCTTTCTAACTTCCTGACTAGAAATTTTATTATCAGAATAACCACTACTCAGTATAATATCTAGATCTGACTTTTCTTTTTTGAGTTTATCTGCTAATTCTAATCCCTTCATCCCTGGTAAGATCATATCACTGAACAATAAATCAATTTCTTCTCTATTCTCTTCATAAATATCCAGCGCCTCTTCTGCTGTTTCTGCACTAAAATAGGAATAATCATAAGAATCGAAAATTTGTTCAATATAATTTATCATAGGTCGTTCATCCTCAACAACTAAAATAGTTTCACCATGACCTGAATATTTATCTAAATTTTCTTTTACTTCCTCTCTCTCCTGGGTTTCTTCCTGCTTTTTTATTGCAGGAAAGTATATTTTAAAAACAGAGCCTTCTCCTGGTTCACTATAAACATTAATTAGACCATCATGATTTTTAACTATTCCATGTACTACTGACAGTCCCATACCCGTACCCTCTGCTCTGCCTTTTGTAGTAAAAAACGGATCAAAGATTTTATCCTGAGTCTTCTCATCCATTCCTCCACCGGTATCTTCTATTTCCATTTGAACGTAGCTACCCGATTGAATTTCAGGCGTTGTCTGTGCTTTTTCTTGATCTATAAAAATATTTTGAGTTCTAAGGTAAAGGTCTCCTCCTTCAGGCATAGCATCACGGGCATTTATCGCTATATTAGTAATAACTTGCTCAATTTGACCTTCATCGGCTCTGATTTCCCATATATTATCTTCAAATTCATCATGAATAGAAATATCTTCTCCTATTAACCTCTTGAGCATTGTTTCCAGGTTTTCTACTGTTTTATTTAAGTTAATTCTTCCAAATTCGGTATTTTTTTCACGGCTAAATAGCAATAACTGGTCGGTAAGTTTCGCTGCTTTTTCTCCAGCATTGCGTACTTCTTTAATACTCGATTTCACTCCCGACTTTTCTGCTCTTTCTATTGCCATATCAGCCATACCTAAGATCACAGTGAGCAAATTATTAAAATCATGGGCAATCCCCCCAGCTAATGTCCCTATGGACTGTAATTTCTGTTTTTGATAGAGTTGTTCCTGAAGTTCTTCTTTTTCTTTTTGAGCCTGTTTCCGTTCCGTGATATCTCTTGCCACGATAAGTGAACTTTTGTATTCATTATTTTCAAAAAGAGGAGTAGCCTGTACATCTACTTCAATCCTCTCACCTTCTTTATCCAAAAAAGCGGCTTCAAAATTCCAGCGGGACTTGTCCTTTTTATCTTGCCTTTGCCTTTTTCGTTTATACAGGGAATCTATCTCATCTTCCGGAATGAAATCTACTATATTTTTCCCCAGTATTTCTTCCTCTGTGTATTTTGTATAGTACAGAGTAGATTGATTAACAAAGGTAATAACTCCATCACTATTATGTATTAAAATAATATCACCAGTAGTTTCTACCAGTCTTTTATACTTTTGTTCACTTTGTCTCAGTTCTTTTTCCATTTGCTTTCTTTTTGTTATATCTCTCACTGTACCTAAAGCAGCCTGTTCACCCTGATAAGAAATAGTAGTTACCGAAACAGACAAATATTTAGTTTCGCCTTGTTTGGTGTGTATTCTAACCTCGTAATTAGAAGGAGCTTGATTACCTCGCGCCCTTTTCATACCTATTTTCCTTACTCTGTCCCTCTCGGAAGGATGAATTATTTTCCAGGCTTCCATATTATAAATTTCATCTTTATCATAACCAGTTATTTCCTCAACTCTATCATTTACAAATATATATTTATCTCCTTTTCTTATATAAATTCCATCGTGACTCTTTTCAATGATCGCTCTATATTTATCTTCACTTTGTTTCAGCTCTTCTTCCATCTGCTTTCTTTCTGTTATATCTCTTGCTATTCCAATAGCACCTACTATTTTGCCCTGCTTATTTTGGACAATATCAGACTTGACTGACCAGTAACCTTGATCTTTAGACCAACAGGATTGATCCTGCGGGTTTAACTGCATAAAGCTAGGTATACCCGAGCTCAGAGTGGTCTCTATAGGACATTTATCACAGTACCCCTCAAATCCATGGGCCCTATAACATTTTGCCCCTTTAATTTCCTCTAAAGATAAACCGGTCTTATCAAGATAGGCCTGATTGGCCCAATTTATTGTGAAATCCTGATCATAATAAACAATCAGATCACTGGTATTATCAAGAATTAATGCTTTTTCTCGTTTTGATTTTCTCAATTTTTGTTCTATTTCTTTTTGCTTTGTTATATCTCGAAATATAGATAAAAGCTGTCTGGATTCACCTGGAGGAAATATATAAGAACTCACCACCTCAAACCAACGTTTTTGATTATTATGCAGTTCAATCTTTTTTTCAATTCGAGCAGGTATGTTATTATTATCAAATCTCTCCGCATACTCATCAATCATATTCTGCTTATTTTTGTTATAGCAAACTGTAAAAGATTCTCCTATTAATTGAGATTTTTCTTTATTCATTAGTTTACAGAAAGCCTGATTTACATCAATTATTGTTCCTTTTTCATCTGTAATTCGCATACCATCATTTGATTCCTGCCAGATAGATTGAAATTTTTCCTGAGCCTGTTTTCTTGTAGTAATATCTGAAATAAACCCTTCTAATATCTCAGGCTCAGTATCACAAACAACACATTTCCCCCTTTCCCAGACCCATTTTTCTTTACCCTGTTTGGTTTTTATTCTATATTCAACTTCATAGTGTCTATTTTTTTCTATTCCTTCTTGGACCTTTTTATGAATTTTGTCTTGATCACTTTCTTTTATTAGTTCACTATATAAAATATCTGTATTATCTATGATCTGTTCTGCTTTGTATCCTGTTAATTCTTCTACTCCCTGACTAACAAACTTCATAGTCCAATTTTCATCATTTTTGCAACGGTAGGCTATACCAGGCAGATTACCAAATAAAGTTTCAAGCCGGCTATTCTTCTCTTTTAATTTCTCTTCTTTCTTTTTACGCTCAGCAATGTCTCTGGCTATCGAGAGTATATATTTTTTCTCGTCTAAAGTGAATAAATGAGAACTGATTTCTACAGGTATTTTTTTACCATTTTTAGCCTTATGTTTCATTTCAAAGGTAATATGTTGATTTTCCTCAATTTCATTCATAACGCCCGGAATTTCCTCTGCAGAATCTCTGGTATCAATGTCCTGTGGAGACATTTGTTTAAATTCAGCCTTGGTATAACCTAACATCTCGCAGGCAATATCATTTACTTCTACAAATTGGCCCGGCATTCCATTTTCCTTCAGTTCATAAAGATACATGGCATCGTTGGCATTGTTGAAGATTGCGCGGTACTTCTTCTCTCTTTCTTCCAGCTTCTCTTTGGCTTTTTTTAATTCTGTAACATTATTATAAATTGTTACAATTAAACCGGAAGGGTGTTTAAAAACCCAATTCTCTCTCCAAACAGTATTCTGTTGATTGTCTTCAAATGAAGCTGGAGGAAGATGTTTTGTCTGACCCGTGGCCCATACTTCTTTTAAAACTTCTAATAAACCTATTTCTTTAGCAGCTGGGAAAACCTGGGTAACCTTTTTCCCTATTATTTCTTCCCTATCTACTCCCTCAATAGTTTCAGCTGCTTTATTAAAATCTACTATTTCAAAATCTTTTCCATCCTGGATAGGTTTATAAACCGCAATACCACTACTCATATTTTCAAATAAGAGGCGATATTTCTTCTCTTGTTCTTTCAACTCTTCCTGCATTTCATATTTTTCTGTAATATCTCTGAAAACGAGGACTACACCTTTTATGTTTCCCTGATCATCTTTTATAGGAGCTGCTAGATCAGATATTTTATATTCATCGCCTTGTTTTGAAATTAGAAGTGTATCGTCTGCAAGTCCTGAAATTTGCCCATTTTTTAGAACTTTGCTAACTGGATTGGTTACTTTTTCTTTTGTTTCCATATTAACTATACTAAAAATCTTTTCAAGGGATTGCCCCTTTGCTTCCTCTTTATTCCACCCTGTTAGATTTTCCGCCACTGGATTAATGGATTCTATATTTGCTTTTTCATCTGTGGTAATAACTCCATCAGCAATAGAGTTTAAGGTGGTTTTTAATCTATCTTTCTCTTTTTGAAGTTGCCTATTCTTTTCTCTAAGAGTGCTAATTTCTTTTTGAAGATCCTCATAAGACGGTTTTTGATTCATAATTGTCTCCAACAGGTGATTATATTTTAATAAGCTACAGATTCAAAGTAAGTATACTTTATTTCAATTGCAAATAGACCAACACCAGGCTTTAAATAAGATATCCTAACTTCTTACCTCCATTTTCTGATTCGATCTGAGTCGATTAAATTACACTACTCTTATCTAATTGAGCGCTAAAAATATAGCATGTTCGAGTTTATGGCTTTACAAGTTGATTTTATATAAATATAAATATACATTAACTAATGGCTAGTAACAGACTACTTCCAGTGTGAAGCGCCCCCATATTATAATAAATAGAATAGAAAAAAATATATTTGCGACGAGACTAATTTAAAGGATATCAAATGAAAGATACTAACAACAATTTTTACATCGCCTGTGTAGGAGCATCTGCCGGCGGTTTAACCCCCTTAGAACAATTCGTTGCTAATATGCCTTCTGATAGTGGAGTTGCTTTTATCATTATTCAGCATTTAGATCCTCAGCATAAAAGTGTTATGGATTCTTTATTAACCAAATATACCGATATGGAGGTAAAAAAAGCAGAAGATGGTCTGGTAGTAGAACCGAATTGTATTTATCTAAGACCGCCCAATAAAAATATCGATATATTAAATCGTACTTTACTATTAGAAGAACCTGAAGATGATTCTGCAATTAATTTACCCATTGATCATTTTCTGAGATCACTTGCTCAGGATCAATCCGAAAAATCTATTTCTATTATTCTTTCCGGCACTGGAACAGACGGTACCCTGGGAAGCAAAGCAATCATAGATGCAGGTGGGATGACTATGGTACAGGAGGAACAACAGGCTGAATATACCGGGATGCCCCGCAGTGCTATCAATACTGGTTTAATAGATTTTATCCTGCCGGTAGAAAAGATGCCTGAAGAGCTTATTGAATATATTCAACACCCATATATTGATACCCCCCGGCAAACAGGCGATAGGGAGAAAAACTTTCAGCATTATTTAAATGAAATATATATTATTGTGCGTGCTCAAACAGGACATGATTTTTCAAATTATAAACAGAGTACCATTCGCAGAAGAGTAGAGCGCCGTATGGCTATCCACCATATTGAAAATATAGGTGATTATGTTCGCTATATCAAAAAGACTGATGAAGAAGTTAATGAACTATTCAAAGATCTGGTTATTACAGTTACAAGATTCTTTCGAGATATAGAAGCTTTTAATAATCTTAAAAAAAAGGTACTTATACCAGCTATTAAAGCGACAAATAATGATTCTTCCTTTCGATGCTGGGTACCGGGATGTTCTACAGGAGAAGAAGCTTATTCCCTGGGTATGCTAATATTAGAAGCACAGGAGGAATTAGAGAAACAAATTACTGTTAAAATCTTTGCTACTGATATAGATGAAGAATCTATTCGAATAGCCCGAAAAGGCAAATATCCGGATTCAATTAGAGCAGATATACCTTCAGATAAATTAGAAAGATTTTTTACTGGCAGTGATAATAACTATAGAATTAATAAACAGATTAGAGAAATGATAGTTTTTGCCCAGCAGAATGTACTCGAAGATCCTCCTTTCTCAAATCTTGATCTGGTAAGTTGCCGCAATTTACTGATCTATCTCAATCAAACAGCACAGGAACAATTGATTCAACTCTTTCATTATGTTTTAAATCAAGATGGCTTTTTATTCCTGGGCTCATCTGAAAGTATTGGAGATTACGAGAATCTCTTTAATTCTATCGATACAAAATGGAAAATTTTTAAAAATTTGAATTATTCTATCCAGCAAAAATATAATTATTCCAATTTGCCTTTCCACAATAAAACACTCACTGCCAACGGAGACAAAGAAGAGGAAAATATTCAGCAACTGAATATAGCAGAGATAACTGAAAAAGTACTACTGGAAAATTATTCTCCACCCTGTGTAATTGTAAATGGAAATTTTGATATCCTATATTTTAGTGGTAATACTGATAAATATTTATCCACTCCTAAAGGTGAGCCTAACTTTAATATTCTAAATATGGCAAAAGGTAGTATCCGCTATAAAATTAGTTCTATAATTCACAAAGCAACTGAGCAGGAAACTACTATTCGAAGTGAGGATATCCAGCTTAATCGAGACGAAAATATTCTAACTTTTGATCTAGAAGCACGTCCGCTTACTGATTTCCAGGATCGTCAGAATTTAATATTACTGGTGTTTATTGATAAATCAGTTCGGGAAAAAACTCTACAGGACGAACAGGAAATAACTAAAAGTGATTCAGCAAGCAAAAGAATCAAAGAATTAAAAAAGGAATTAAAAGCTAAAGAGGAAGATCTACAAAATACCATTGCAGAGTTGCAGATTTCAAATGAGAAGTTGAGGACCTCAAATGAGGAATTACAAAGCACAAACGAAGAGCTGCAATCTACAAATGAAGAATTAGAAACTTCAAAAGAGGAACTTCGTTCAACAAATGAAGAATTGACCACAGTAAATGCAGAACTTAATAATAAGGTTGAGGAGCTTTCTAAAGTAAATGACGATATGAAAAATCTGCTGGCCAGTACTGAAATCGGGACTATATTTTTAGATCTGGATCTATGTATAAAACGTTTCACTCCAGCTGTCTCAGAAATATTTAATGTGATTGATTCTGACATTGGCCGACCGATTAGCGATATCACTCCCAAGATTACTTATAACAAACTTACCGAAGATGCTCAGGAAGTATTAGATACACTTAATTCTAAACAGAAAGAGGTGAAAAATACAGATGGAACCTGGTTCTCTATGCGTATACGTCCTTATCGTACCACTGAAAATGTGATCGATGGGGTAGTGATTACATTTGTTGATATAACGGAGATTAAAAAGGCTGAGGAGGTTAATAGATTGGCCACCGTTGTTCAGGATTCAAATGATGCTATTACTTTACTAAATTTAAATGGAGAGATTACAGCCTGGAATAAAGGTGCTAAAGAAATGTATGGTTATACTGAAGAAGAAGCACTTGAAATGAATATTATGGATATGGTACCCAAAAATAAAAAATCAGACTTTCGAAAGATTATTGAAAAATTAAGGAGTGGCAAAGATGTAGATTCTTTTATAACCGAAAGAAAGACTAAGTCAGGAGATATTATTAAAGTCTGGTTAACTATTACAAAATTAGTTGATGATTCCGGAAACATCACTGCAATATCAACGACCGAACGTGATATTAGCAGTTTAGATGAAAGTAATTTTTAAATGAAAATCTTAATATCCTTAGACAACCCTAAATAGAAAGATTTATATTCTTAAATTTTTTATACGTGATTATAATGATATAAAAAACAGCAATAAACGATAAATAATTATCAGGAATAGATAATGATCAAAAATAATGAAGACAAGAAATTTGAGGAACTGCGCAGAAAAGCAGAAGAAAAACTTGATGCGGCCATGAATGAGTTAAATGAAGTATCTGAGGAGAAAACTGAGGAAGTCAAAGATCTAATGCACGAGCTGAATGTACATCAGGTTGAATTAGAAATGCAAAACGAAGAACTGCGTAAGGCACAAAACCAGGTAAAAAAGTCCCGGCAAAAATATAAGGAACTATATGATTTTGCTCCGGTATCTTATTTTACTTTTGATGAAAAAGGTAAGGTTCAAAATTTAAATCTCACTGCTGCGAATTTACTGGGAGAGAACAGAGAACAGATTCAGGATTCCAGGTTTTATTCTTATATAGCAAAAGATAGTCGGGATGACTTTTATATGCATCTTAAAAAGGTCTTTGAATCAGAAAATATTCAATCCTGTGAAATACATTTATTAAAGACAGATGGGACCGATTTCTGGGGGTATCTGCAGAGTAAACAAGTAGAAAATAGGCAGAATAATTTATCCAGGTCCCGAACTATTATTCAGGATATTACAGAAAGAAAAGAAGTCCAACAGAGATTAAAGCGAACCAATGCAAATTTAAAAGAACAAACTAAAAAAGCAGAAAAGCTGGCAGAAAAAGCCAAATCGGCTAACAAGGCTAAAAGTGAATTTCTGGCTAATATGAGTCACGAAATAAGGACTCCTATAAATAGTATCATTGGCTTTACAGATATACTTATGGATACAGAGCTATCCTCTTATCAGAAAGAATACCTTAAAAACATCAACACCTCCAGTACAACATTGATCGAACTTATCAATGAAATTCTAGATTTTTCAAAGATTGAAGCTGGTCAGTTAGAATTAGATATTACTGAAACCCATCTGATCCGGGTCATCGAAGACACTATTGATTTGATAAAAGTCCGTGCTCATAAAAAGGACCTGGAATTTCTATGTTATATCGATCCAGCTTTACCTGAGATAGTATATATAGATCCAGGTAGATTAAGACAAGTATTAATTAATCTACTCAGTAATGCAATTAAATTTACTGAAGAAGGTGAGGTTGAATTTACTGATATTTCGGACTTGATATAAAATAGGAATAAATAAGAATTTAGGGTCGATAAAATAATTGAAAAATAGCCCCTATATTGTTAAATTACAGTATTATAAGAAAGGTAATTCAAACCTAAATATAGGGGCTATCAAATGAAAACTAACTATTTTGAGGCATTTAATAAAGTTAAAACGGAAATTTCTTCTGATGGGATGATCCAACAACTATTTAAAACTTTCAGTTTTCAATCCCTACTTACTAGGTCTAATATTAAAAAAGAAAGAGGATATTCTATATTGAGTTTGTTGTACATATTATTTCTCATCACTATTGAAAATTTCACTTCGATTTATAGTGGTTTGGAACATTTGTCTCAAGAAAAATTAATAGATCCTCTTCTTGATATGATGAAAGACGAAGACTACGACTGGAAAGGTCTTCTTTACAGGGCCGGCAAGATATTTGAGAAAAAACAGGCCCCAACCGAGAAAGATAAAATGCTTATTTTTGACGATTCTTCCAATAAAAAAGAGGGAAATAAAGTAGATTTTATTTCTAATTTTTATGACCATGCAAAAGATGCTTATTATAAAGGCTATCAGACAGTAATGGCTACTTATTATAATGGATTCCAGAGTATTCCCCTTAGTTTTATGTTTAAAATAGGTAATTACCGCAAATTTAATTCAAAAAATACAAGGAGATATAAAAAGGGAAGTAAAATCAGTAGTATTGTTAAGTATGCCAAAAAGAGTAAAACACAAATTGTAACTCAGATGATAAAGCAGATAATGAAGAGAAAATTTGAATTTTCATATGTACTTTGGGATAGTTGGTATACTTATTCTGCAAGTATGAAATTTGTATTTAATCGATTAGTAGAGAAGGGAATTAATCTTGTTAGTATGGTAAAAAGAGACGAGAGATATTATCACTATAAAGGGAAGTTTTATAAATATCATCATTTATTTATTAAGGCAGGTAGAGACTGGGAGTCAATATCAGGAAGTGATGTGAAATATAAAGAGATAGAGGTTGATTACCTTGATAGTAGTCAGGATAAAAAGAAAGAATTAAAGGCCAAGCTGGGTAAGGTGAAATTGGTATTTGTTAAATATCCTAATGTAGAAAAATACAGAATACTTTTGAGTACAGATTTACAATTAAGTGGAGTAGAAATACTTGAGAAATATTTATGCAGATGGTCGATAGAGATGATGTTTAAAAATATGAAACAGTATTTTGGATATAATCAATGTATGAGTGGTAAGTACGAGGTATTAGTAGCTGATTTCACAATTAGGTGTATTTTTTATACTATGTTATCTTATCGGAGAGAATACTTAAAATCACAGAGTATGGGAGAAATAATTTTAGAATTTTATAAAGATTTATATGAGAACACCTTACAAAAATTGATAAATAGTGTCATTTACAACAAGGTTACAAAAATACTCAACTATGCTATTGAAAAAGGAATAGAAACAGTTCAAGAATTAAAGAAGAATTTAACTAAAGTATTTAAAGAATTATTTAATAGGCCAATAGAAAAAATATCACCTGCTTAATATTGCCAATTTATATTATTTTTTAAGATACTGTTAAAACAGTATTTAACTGATGAAGTTAATTATCAAATAGGTGTACCTGGAGGAGAAATTAACTCCGAAATATCAGAATTTAGGGTAGAACTAAAAAAACATCAGGATGATTATGTTACAGTACACTTTAAGGTTCGGGATACGGGAATTGGAATTCAGGAAGATAAAAAAGAAAAGATATTAAAATCCTTTACTCAAGCAAATGGATCTACTACCCGCAAATTTGGTGGAACAGGCCTGGGTTTAAATATATCCAAGCAATTGCTGAATAAGATGGGAAGTGAATTGCAATTTGAAAGCGAATATGGCGAAGGATCTGAATTTTATTTTAACCTGCAGATGGAACTCAGTGAGGTATCAGATACCAAAGTAGAAGAATCTTTTGATATAAATAAATCTTTGATAATAGATAAAAATAAGTCTAGACTAAATATTATTGATAGTATTATGAAACAATGGGGTATTGAAACTATTTTTGCCAAGAGTTATAAAGAAGGTATAAAAAAATTTGAGCACTCGCGAGATGAAATTGATCTCCTATTAACTGATTACAATGTCGAGGGGAGGAATGGCTTAGAAATAAGTAGACAGTTTCGGGATAAAAATGCCAAACAACCAATAATATTATTCCATAAAGCCTTCGCCAGAAATATTGACAGCCAAACTCTGAAAAAATATGATATTTCTACAAGTCTGGAGAAACCTATAAAAACAAGAAAATTAAAACAAACAATCAAACAATTTTCAAAAGGAATAGATTCAAAGATCCAAAAGGAGAGTAAAGAGAAGGAAAGTAAAATATTTTTTAAACAATTTGATATTTTAATTGCTGAGGATAATAATATGAACATGCTAGTAGAAGAAGAAAATATTTTGGGAACACTTCCCAATACTAATATAATAGAAGCAGAAAATGGAGTAGAGGCTGTTGAGAAATATAGGAAAAATAATCCTGATCTAATTTTTATGGATATGCAAATGCCTGAGATGGATGGATACGAGGCTACCCGGACAATTCGCCAAGATGATAATGAAATACCTATAATTGCCCTAACAGCCGGAGTTTTGCGAGGAGAAAAGAAAAAAGCTAAAAAGGCTGGTATAAATAGTTTCTTAGGCAAACCTGTCCGACAAACAGATTTGAAGGACTGTATTTTGTATTATTTAGCAGAAAATAAAATTCAGAACAGGAGGCAGAAGAAAGAAAAAGATCACAGTAAGATAGATGAACCAACACTATTTAAACCGCAAAAATTCACTCAAGAATATCTTTCCTCAGACATGATAATGCATAATGCAATAGAATCCTTACCTACTCATTTTGATAAGGTTAAAAGACATTACCAAAATGGTCAATATAAAAAATTGAGGCAAAGTGTACATACTATTAAAGGTGTGGCAGCCAATATTTATACTCCTGCCCTATATAAAGTTTCTCTGAATTTAGAAAAAGCTGCCCGACAAGAAAATGGAGAAGAAATTGGAAAGGCCTTGGAAAAATTTAAGACTATATATAATAAAACAATTAAGACCCTGAAGGATTATAATAATCAGGAAAAAAGTTAAATGAATCAAATCTTATATTCCCTATTTTTCATTGAATCAATAGAATTAATTCACAAATTAGGCAATAATAAGACGCCAAAGTAGAATGCATCAGAAAGGCCTCCAATTTGCCATAGAAGTAAAAAATCCGAGATAACAATCAAGAGTAGGACTGGATCGTAGCATATAAGAATATGAGAACATGGTTCGTCTTCGCTCACCATGAGTATCGCTTGATTATTTAACTTAGTCATAATAAACAATAAAAATAACAATCCAATACGAACCGTAAGAATAAAAAATATCCGGGCTTTACCGAGTTATTCACCGGACACAATGTTCAGATAGAATTCGGCTCTCGAATTCTGCTGATTTTAGCAAAACAATCTTTGTATTTCATAATCTATCTTCCACACAGATTTCTATTTTTATCTATCATACTCTGGAAATCCCAAAAGTAGTAGTATTAATTATTTGAAAAATGGAATACACAGGATAATTCATTTCCTTTCTTAGAATTTTTTCTTATAATAAAATACAATTTTACTTTAAATGCTATTTGAATAAAAAAGTCATATAGAGAACCAAGTAATTAAAAGGAAGTACATAATGAAAAAACAAATAATATCGGTCCTTTTGATAATCAGTTCTTTTTCACTCTTATTCTCTAGAGCTAACCCTGGTAATATTAATCCTGATTTTATCAAATATATGGAAAATAATAATCACATTCTTTCTAAAACCACCCAAAATTATGGAACATATGTACCTCCTTTAATCCAGACACCTTATAAAGATTTTGGTGGTTTGAGTAAAAAAAGCGAGACAGCTTTACCTGAAAAATGGGAAGGCCCCAGTTCAAGTATAAAAAATCAGGGTCAGGGTGCCTGCTAGGCCTTTGCATCCCTGGGTGCTATTGAATCAAAATGGATGCGTAATAATGGAGTAGAAAAAGACTTATCGGAGAATAATATGCTTAATGGACATGGATTGTTTAATCGTTATGAAAGAGGGGGAGGGAATGCTCGTATGGCTACTGTCTATTTATCACAGGGTAAAGGGCCCATCTTAGAAGAAGATGACCCCTACCAGGAAGCAGAACAATATATAGACTTGCCCCCTATTAATTGGGTGTCAGAAGCTCGATTTTTCCCCGGTCAATCTCTTTATCCTGAGGATGAACTAGACCAATATATAACCGAGTTAAAAAAAATTATAAAAAACAAATCGCCTGTCTTCAGTACATTTTTTATTAATGGCGAATACTATGATGAAAATGATTATACCTATTTTTGCCCGGAAGGTGATTCGGTTGCCAATCATGCAGTAACCCTGGTGGGATGGGATGATAATATACCCACCCAGGCGGACCAAAACGGAGCCTGGATTGTCAAAAATAGTTATGGCAAAGAATTTGGAGATGAAGGCTATTTTTATATTTCCTATTATGATAGTACGATCAATTCTGAAGTAGCTTATTGGCCCGATACCACTAAATTTGACCAGGACAATTTTATATCTGCCCACGATACTCTGGGATGGATGGGATATGGCTGGAGAATTTCCAATGAAGATAAGATAGAGCATGCTGTGATGAAAGTCTCACTTTCAGGAGCAGAAATAAGTAAAGTCGGCACCTATGCAGTCACTCATTCTGGTAGTTTGGAAGTAACAGTTTATGATGATTATGATACAGTAACTAAGGGCATTACTAATGGTATTTCCTTTCAGAATCACAATGTGCTGGCTACAGCTTCGAAGAAGGCGTCTTATAGTGGTTTTTATACCCTGGAGTTAGACCAACCCATCTATAAGGAGGAAGATGAAGTATATATCGATATAAAGTACGATTTTTCAAATTCTAATACTAAACTAAGTGAATATCCTATACCTATTGAAACTGTCATAGAAGATCCGGCTAGCGGAGACACTCTGGTTGATCCTCATATTTCTGAAGGAAAGTACTGGGTGGGAGAATCTACCTCACTTATGTACTCAGACAGCACTCTTGGGAATTTTGATCCCTGTATAAAAGTATATGGAGAAAAAATTGGTGGTTCAGAAATAGTTTCAAATCAGCCTTCCAGTAGCGAGTTTAAACTGGCCCCCAACTATCCCAATCCCTTTAATCCCACTACCACAATCAGATATAATCTACCAGCTGGATCTCAGGTTCAGCTTTCCGTTTATGATATTCAGGGTAATTTGATCAAACAATTGATCAATACATATAAGCAGGCAGGAGTTCATGAAGTAGAATGGACTGCTTCTGAAGTTGCTTCAGGAGTATATTTTTATAGAATCAAAGCCGGTGATTATTCAGAAGTTAAAAAGTGTGTGTTAATTAAATAGATATTTTAACGTTAATGAAGCATTATGGCAGGGCTCTAATCGGTCCTGTCTTTTTCTATTTAATAGGAAACGCAACTACGCTACTCGATAACATATGATATATAACCAAATAGGGTTATATTATAAAATACAAAAAAAGGGGCAAGAAATAGGTACTAAAGCCTTGTTTGTATTGTATTGCAGGCGACGGGATTTACCCGAAAGTATTCGGAACCAACTGCTGGTATGACTGCCCCCTATCTCTAATTTGTGAGGAGTTATGCAACTCCGTAGGATACTAGCGTTAGGATACGGAACTGCTTGGCAGTAGACCAAATCTTCTATTGAAATCTTTGCATTTACAATTTTTAATTTCACTATCTTCAGTGTTTTTTTATGTAATTTCAATACATACAAGTTTAAGCTATATCTTTGAGTTAACAAGATATAAACGGATTAACCGTTTACTTTTCCGTGTAATTGCTGTAATATAGTAATAGATGTAAATTAATAATAGATGAAAATGATTATTATAAGACATTAGAAATGGAAAAACAAATGCAACCAGATAAAAGAGTTACTTCAGGAATAACAAATTTGGATATTATATTAAAAGATGGGTTCATACCTAAGAGAAATTACCTCATAAAAGGTAAGCCGGGTACAGGCAAAACTATTCTAGGCCTACATTTTTTAGATAGAAAGAATCAGAAGGATGTTGATGCATTATTCATCTCATTTGAAGAGTCAGAGAAACAAGTTCGAAGCAATGGCTCAAACCTTGGATTTGATACGGATAATATTGAATTTTTGGATTTAAGTCCTAAATCTCAATTTTTCAAAGAGTCGAAGAACTATAGTATATTTTCATCCGAAGAAGTAGAACAAGATCCTATCAATGATAGAATAAAGAGAGCTATAGAAGATATCAAACCAGAGAGAATATTTATAGATTCGATCAGTCAGTTTAGATTCCTTACAAATGATGAATACCAGTTTCATAAACAAGTACTCAGTCTTATGAGATATCTAAAGGAGGAGGACACTACTGCACTTTTTAGTTCAGAAGCCAGTCAAGATAATGCTGATGATGATCTACAGTTTTTAAGCGATGGAATTGTACTTCTTGAAAAAGAGGAAAAAAGAAGACATATAGAAGTTCAAAAATTTCGGGGGTCGGATTTTCATAGTGGTAAACATAGTATGAAGATCACAGACAATGGAATCAAAATATTTCCTGTGTTTTTATCCAAGAATACAGAGCGTAAGAGTCTTGGAAACAAGCTGAGTTCAGGAATTCCAGAAATTGATCAGTTATTGAAGGGAGGAATAGAAAGTAGTACTACAACTTTGATATCAGGCCCTAGTGGTGTGGGTAAAACCACACTTGCGATACAATTTATGAAAGCAGCAGCAGGCAGGGGAGAAACTTCGATAATATATGCTTTTGATGAAAATGAACAGACCATCGTTAAAAGGTGTAGTTCAATTAACATCCCCATAGATAAAATGATTCAGAAAGGCAGTTTATCCATTCACCAGATAGAACCATTGCAATATACTCCTGAGGAGTTCTTTCATACTGTGAAAAAAGAGGTAAACGAGAAAAATGCAGAGATAGTTATGATAGATAGCCTGTCTGGATATAAATTGTCACTTAGCAAAAAAAGAGACATATCAAAAATGATGCACATATTGAATCGCTCTTTAAATAGGATGGGTATCAGCACAATCTTGACAAATGAAATCCACGAGCTTACCGGAGATTTTAAAATATCAGATATTGACATCAGCTATCTGGCCGATACTATTATATTTTTAAGATATCTTGAAATAAAGGGTCAGATCAGGAAGGCCCTTGGAATATTGAAAAATAGATTATCAAATTTTGAGAGAAACCTTAGAGAATTCGAAATTACAAAATATGGAATCAAAGTTGGCGAACCATTAAACAAACTCCGTGGTATATTACAGGGCACCCCTGAGTTTATTGAAAAAGAAGAGTGAGTAGAATTAATAATATGTCTAATTTTTATTCATTACAATCTTAAGTCCCGAAAATAGAATCAGTCAATAAATGAAACGATATATATGAGTAAAAATATTGCAATATCAATTAGTAATAAAAGAGACCAAAACTTACTGAAGGATATATTAAAAAAATGGAACTATAAGCCTAATATAATTGAATTCTCTGACTTTGCTACTAATCTTGAGAAAAAGTATGACCTTTATATAATCGATAAAAAGGCGCTTGCCAGAAATAGAAAAGAAATAAAGATAATAAAAACAGGAAGTGATACCTTTCTTCCCTTTTTATTGCTTACCGCAGGTAGTGAAACCAATTATCATAAAAATAACATCTGGAAATTGATAGATGAATTCATTTCCACTCCAATAAAGAAAGAGATACTCAACGCTCGGATTCGTATTTTATTGAGGGCGAGGAAATTCTCAGAAGAAATGAGGGAGAGATATTTTACACTTGTAGAACAGAGCCCTGTTGGAATAGCAATAATCAAAGACCGTAGAATAGTATATACGAACCCCAGATTGTTAGAAATATCAGGTTATCAAGAGAACAAATTAATTGATAAACAGCTAGCAGACTTGATAGATACTGAATATAGAGAAAAATATTATAAAACGGTCCTTTCTAATGAAGAAGGCAGCAGGGAAAATATCGAATGCAAGCTGTCTACAAATAGTGACTCTCAATGGGTTGAACTTTCTGCACAAAGAATAAAATATAAGGGTGATAAAGCTTCTCTAGTAATTATTAGTGATATAACCAAACAGAAGATAAAAAAACAAAATGAGTATCTAAAACATAAGGAACAGGAATACGAGAAAATATTCAACGCCTCAGAAGATGCAATGATTATGATAAAAGACTCAAAATTATATTTGGTGAACCAGGCTTTTACAAATTTAACTGGCTATAACAAGAAAAGTTTATTAGGTAAATCAATTGATCAAATTCCAATTTTTGGAGAATTAGAACAAAATTTGATGGATATTCAGTTAGATGATGAAAATGAGATAGAATTTGAATCCAAGATAAAAACTTATGGTGCTTCGATACGGTATATAAAATTTCATTTAATTAAAATAAATATAGATTGGGAAACGGCTTATATACTTATATTAAGAGATTTTACAGAGCAAGTGGAATTAATTCAAAAATTAGAGAGAATTAAAGAAACAGAAGAAGATACTGAGGGAATGGTTAAAATCTGTTCCAATTGTAAAAGAGTCAAAGACGAACAGAATGATGAAGAAAAATGGATAGAACCAGAAAAATATGTGACTGAATATTTAGCTGATATAAAATTTTCTCATGGCGTTTGTCCTGAATGTACAAAGGAGCTATATCCCGACTATAATAAAAAAAGAGCTGAAAACAAGGAAGAATAATGATAGTATTTTTGATCATATTAACGTGTCTTGTTATTATTTTATTTAATAGAAAAATATTAATATAACATCTCAGAGTAAAATCACATTCCATTCTTGCCTCAAATAATTAGATCAGTGTGCTACCCAATTTTATTCCTCTTCATGTCTATTTTTTCTTTACTTGTAATATCTCAAATTTGGTTGACTCCTCTGGCCCTGGTTTATCACTGCTTATTTATTTTCATTTGCAAAAGAACCCAATTGATAGTATCTTAAAAAATAGATATTACAGTAACATCCGGTTTTTAAGAAGGGGAATCAGGATGGAAGAATTAGAGGATATAGAAGACTTAGAAATTAATCCAAAGTTATTACTGCAGGGAGCTATCAATGCTCCAGACGGCATTTTTCTGCTCAATAAAAATGGCAAAATTGCATGGGCTAATAAAAAGGCCTATGGGAAGCTGGGTTTTAAAAAATCTGAACTTATAGGTAGCAAGATATTTAATATAGATCCTAATTTTTCAGAGGATGATTGGCAAAATCACTGGAACAAAGTAAAAAGAGAAGATGAGGTTACTGTAGAATCCCAACATTTGAAAAAGGATGGTTCCAAAATACCTGTTGAGCTTTCAATTAATCATCTAGATTATTCAGGTGAAGAGCTGCATTTAACTTTTGTCAGAGATATAACTGAAAGAAAAGCAAAACAAAAAAAGATTGAAAGAGCTTATAAAGAATATAAGGAATTGATAAATGGTATGAAAGATACTGCCTGGGTTCTTGATTTTAATGGTAATTTTTTAGATGTGAATAATTCAGCAGTTGAACAACTTGGCTATTCAAGAGCAGAACTACTTGATATGACTCTAATGGATATTGATAGTGCTCTCTCTCCAGACAAAATAATGAAATTAATCAAAAATATTAAACAAGATGAGACCCAGCGTTTTGAAACTACCCATATGACAAAAGATGGTAAGGAAATACCGGTAGAAATCATTCAAGGGTTGATAAACTATCATGGAGAGAAAGCAATATTAAGCATTGCAAGAGATATAACAAGACAAAAAGAGATGGAAGACAAGCTAAAGGCAAGTGAAGAAAAGTACAGAACAGTTTTTGAAAATACGGGTACCGCAACGGTTATAATTAAAGAAGACACAACAATTACATTAGTCAATAGAAAATTTGAAGAATTGTCCGGATATTCCAGAGAAGAAATTGAAGGCAAAAAGAGCTGGACTGATTTTGTAGCAAAAGATGATCTGGAACGACTCAAAGAAATACATAATAAAAGGATTAAAAATGAAGAGAAAGCTCCAAACAAATATGAGTTTGATTTTATAGATAGAAATAACGAAAAACATAATATTATCTTAATAGAGGAAAACATTCCGAACTCAAAAAAATACGTATCTTCTTTGACTGATATTACAGAAAAGAAAAAAGTAGAGGAACAGCTGCAAAAAAGTGAACAAAAATATAGAAGACTGGTAGAGACTACAGGCGATATAATTTTCATACATGATAATAAGGGTATAATTAAATTCGCAAATCAATCCACTCTTGATTTTTTTAATTATGATCAAGAAGAAATAATAGGAAAACATATTACAGAAATTATTCCTGAAAGTGAAATAGAAGATATGCTCAATAGAAAGAAAAGAAGAATAGAAGAACAGAGCAAAGAGAGATTTCATTTTGAAAGTACTCTTCTCAATAAAAATGGAGAAAAAATCGCCATAGATGTACAGATTACTCCATTTTTTGATGAAGGAGAGTATAAAGGAGAATTAATTATAGCAAGAGATATTACACAAAGGGTTAAAGCTGAAGCAGAAAAAGAAAAACTCCGGAAACAGCTATATCAAAAACAGAAGCTGGAGTCAATAGGGACTTTAGCTGGTGGCGTTGCTCACGATTTTAATAATTTATTAACTGTAATTCTAGGAATGTCAGACCTGGCGAGAAAGCAAACAGATAAACCTAAAGCCAAATCTAGTATTCAAGAAGTTCATGAAGCCGGTCAAAAGGCTGCTAAACTAACTGACCAGTTATTATTGTTTAGTCGTGAAAAAGAAACTGAATTTAAAATAACAGATTTGAATCAAGTTATTATTGATCTAAAAAAAATGTTGAATAGATTAATAGGGGAGGATATAGTTGTAGATACTTTTTTTGAAGAGGATATATGGAATATAAAGGCTGATGAAGGTCAGATTGAACAGGTTATTACTAATATAACAATCAATGCTCTTGATGCTATGCCTGAAGGAGGAACTTTATATCTATCTACTCAAAATATTGTTATTGATCAAGAAAAAGCTAAAGCCACAAAAGATTTAGAATCAGGTAGATATGTATGCTTTGAAATAGAAGATACCGGGCACGGAATGGATGAAGATACTCAGGAAAAGATATTTGATCCTTTTTTTACTACCAAAGGAAGAGCAGAAGGAACTGGTATGGGCTTATCAGTAGTGCACGGTATAATTAAAGAACATAACGGAACCATAAAAGTATATAGTGAGCCTGGAGAGGGAACAGTATTTAGAATATATATTCCTACAACAGAAGAAGAAAAGGGAAAGAACGGAGTTAAAAGATTAGATAATCTTGATCAATATAAAGGAAGCGGTGAAGCTATTCTTGCGATTGAAGATGAAAAATCCGTTATTAGATATTTGAAAAATATACTGAAAAGGTATAATTATAACTGTATATGTGCCAAAGTTTATAACGAAGCATTGCAAAAATTCAAACAGAATAAAAAAGCAATAGATTTAGTGATCACCGATATAATAATGCCAGGCAAAAATGGTTGGGAGATAGCTGAAGTATTGAAGAAAAAAAAGAATGGCTTAAATATTATTTTAACCAGTGGCTATTCAGATCAAAAAATTAAAAAGTCCGAAATAGAAGCAAAAGAATATGATTTCATTCAAAAACCATTTGATGTTCAGGAGCTGCTGGAAATAATTAGTATTAATATATAAGATGAGAGAAGTGATTATTAGTAGATAAACTTTTTGCTAATTTCTTCGACCGGTAGAATTAACAAACTACATTTATCCTCACTAAATAGCTCATTTTTCACTTGTCTAACTGCTGAAAGATCAAATACATTCTATAAGGCCTTGCACAAAAATTTATATTGTATCCTAAACCTGAAAAATTCATTACGATTTCCCTTAGGTCACATAGGACTCCTTGGGAGGATCTCTAGCGAGGCATTTTTCACACAAGGCCTGGGGGTTACCTTAAAATTATTCATCGTATATTAAATGAGTATTTGAAAAGAGAAAATAAATTAAGAAGTTTAAGGTTCTTTGATGTGGAGGAAGGTGAGAAAGCTGGATTATTCATTGGT
>Ga0102941_1000015_pt1 | contig 54426 bp, 48 predicted proteins | sample SalPonR2_C_D2_MG_FD_79281 | JGI IMG/M metagenome (GOLD analysis project Ga0102941, IMG submission 79281) | Salt pond soil microbial communities from South San Francisco under conditions of wetland restoration - Salt Pond MetaG R2_C_D2_MG | ecosystem: Environmental > Aquatic > Marine > Intertidal... | reverse complement strand
TCGACATCCGATTCGACGTAGATCTTCATATTCATTGCCTTTTGTCTGGTCCTTAAAGCGAAAAACCCCGCAGCCTTTCGGTTGCGGGGTTCTATGGTTCGGTTGTTTGCTGCTGCTTCGCCTACCTACACCATGACCCCGCTCTTCCCAAGTACGAGAATCGCGATAATGAGGCCAAGAAGCATGTCGACGGGTCGCAGGGAAAGACGCGCGAGCGGGCGGGCGACGGCTGTCAGCCGCTCCCTCTTGTTCGTCCCGCGAAAGGTCTTGCCGTTGTTCATTGTTTCCGTAACGCTTGCTGCGATGCAATCAACTTGGGCGGATTCTAATCATGATACTTTCCTTCGTGTCAACCATTTTTTTCACGTAATCTTTCCCTCGGCCCGCCGCCGGCGTCCTGTAAGGCTCCGCAGGGCTGCACATGCACCTTATCTTGCAAGGAAGAAAATCCATCATGAGTGACCAACGCTCGCGCAGGTATTCCAGCCCCGTCGTGGACGGCGTGACACGGACCCCCAGCCGGGCCATGTTGCGCGCCGTGGGCTTCACCGATGCCGACTTCGGCAAGCCCCAGGTGGGCATCGCATCGACCTGGGCGGAGCTCACTCCCTGCAATATGCACATCGACGGCCTGGCCCGCGAAGCCGCGGCCGGCGCCAATGCGGCAGGCGGCAAGGCGGTGATCTTCAACACCATCACCGTGTCGGACGGCATCTCCATGGGCACGCCGGGCATGCGCTATTCGCTGGTGTCGCGCGAAATCATCGCCGATTCGATCGAGGCGGTGGTCGCTGGCGAGGGTTTCGACGGCTTCGTCGCGATCGGCGGTTGCGACAAGAACATGCCGGGTTGCGTGATGGCCATGGCCCGTCTCGACCGGCCCGCGGTCTTCGTCTACGGCGGCACCATTCGCCCGGGGGCGAAGCGGCGCGACATCGTCTCGGTGTTCGAAGCCGTGGGAGGTCACGCACGTGGCGCGGTCTCGGACGCGGAACTCGGCGAGGTCGAGCGCACGGCGATTCCCGGCCCGGGTTCCTGCGGCGGCATGTACACGGCGAACACCATGGCCTCGGCCATCGAGGCGCTCGGCCTGAGCCTGCCCAACAGTTCCGCCCAGGAGGCCGTCGGCGACGCGAAGGCGGAAGACTGCCGTCGCGCAGGCGCGGCCGTCATGAACCTGCTGGCGAAGGGCATCAAGCCGTCCGACATCCTCACGCGCGAAGCCTTCGAGAACGCCATCACGGTGACGATCGCGCTCGGCGGCTCCACGAATGCCGTGTTGCACATGCTCGGCATCGCCGACGCGGCCGGCGTGCCGCTGGAGCTCGATGACTTCAACCGGATCGGAAAGCGCGTGCCCGTGCTGGCGGACGTCAAGCCCAGCGGCCGCTACCTGATGTCCGAACTGATCGAGATCGGCGGGATCCGGCCGCTGATGAAAATCCTGCTGGACGCCGGCCTGCTGCACGGCGGCTGCCTGACGGTCAGCGGGCGGACCCTCGGCGAGGACCTGGCCGACGTGGCGCCGTACCCGGCCGGCCAAGACATAGTGCGGGGCCTGGATAACCCCATCAAGCCAGACAGCCATCTCGTGATCCTCAAGGGCAACCTCGCGCCCGCGGGCGCCGTCGCCAAGATCAGCGGCAAGGAAGGCGAGCGCTTCGTCGGCCGGGCGCGGGTCTTCGGCAGCGAGCAGGACGCGCTGCAGGCGATCCTCGCGGGCGGCATCGTCGCCGGTGACGTCGTAGTGATCCGCTACCTCGGGCCGAAAGGCGCGCCCGGGATGCCGGAGATGCTCTCCCCCACGGGCGCCATCATCGGCCGCGGGCTGGGCGACTCGGTGGCGCTGATCACGGACGGACGTTTCTCCGGCGGCAGCCACGGCTTCGTGGTCGGCCACGTCGCCCCGGAAGCCGCCGCGGGCGGACCCATCGCAGCCGTCGAGGACGGCGACGAGATCGAGATCGATGCCCGGCGCCGCGAGATCACGCTGCGGGTCGATCCCGCCGAACTCGACAGACGCCTCGCGGACTGGCGTCCCCCGGCGGGCGAAAAACCGGGCACCGTGCTGGGGAAATACGGCCGGCTCGTAAGCTGCGCTTCACGCGGCGCGGTGTTGAGCTAGCTGAGTGAATCCAGCAGGCTATTCACCGCTCACGCGGCAACGCCTGGCGGCCTTCAGCGGTCCCGGCCGCCTCGTTCAACGCCGCGAAGATCACTTCCTCGCGGGTCTCGCCGACAGCGTACCAGCGGCGCTCACGGCCGCGATACACCGCCAGCGTGGACTGGTAGCGGGCCCCGAGGGCCTCCACGGCCGACTTCTGGGTGTCGAAGTCGATACTCAGCAGCACCAGGTCGACGCCGGGATGGGCTGCGCGGTAGCGCCGCACGATTTCGCGCTGGCGACGGCAGGTGACGCACCAGGTGGCGTGGATTTCGACCAGGATCAGGGCGTCCTGCGCCTGCAGGGATGAGAAACGCTGTGGCGTGAACCGCTCGGCCTCCTGGCTGATCGCACCGACGCCGAAATAAAGCGCGACTGCGAACAGCAGCCCGGCGACACTTCCGACGGCCAGCTTCTTCACGGCACCAACGCCTCAGGCCTCGTGACAGGCGACCAGGTGATCGCCCACTTGCCTGAGCTCCGGGATCTCGACGGCACAACGGCCGACCGCTATGGGGCAGCGGGTGCGAAATGCACAGCCGGACGGCGGATCGACGGGGGACGGCAGGTCGCCGTGCAGCGGCGCGTGCGGCTTGTTGCGTTCGAGCTCGGGGTCCGGGATCGGCACCGCCCGGATGAGGGCCTGCGTGTAGGGATGCATCGGCCGTTCGTAGAGCGCCACGCGGTCGGCGACCTCCACCACCCGCCCGAGGTACATGACCATGATGCGGTGACTGATGTGGCGCACCACTGCGAGGTCATGGGCGATGAACACCAGGGACAGGTTCATTTCCGCCTGCAGGTCCATCAGCAGGTTGACGATCTGCGCCTGGATGGACACGTCGAGTGCGCTTACCGGCTCGTCGCAGATCACCAGCTTCGGCTCGAGCACCAGCGCCCGCGCGATGCCGATGCGTTGGCATTGGCCGCCGGAGAACTCGTGCGGATAGCGATTGACGTGCTCCGGGCCCAGGCCGACGCGGCTGAGAATCGCCTCGACTTTCTGGCGCACCTCGCGCCGCGGAATGGACGGAAAATGCGTCCTCAGCGGCTCGGCGACGATGTCGCCCACCGTCATGCGGGGATTCAGGGAAGCCAGCGGGTCCTGGAAAACCACCTGCATGTCGCGGCGATGCACGCGCATCTCTTTCTTGTCCTTGCCGGTGATCTCCTCGCCGAGCAGGCTGATGTGTCCGGAGGTAGCCGGAACCAGCCTGAGCACTGCTCGCGCCAGCGTGGACTTGCCGCAACCCGACTCGCCCACCACGCCAAGGGTCTCACCGGGCCGGAGTTCCAGTTCGACGCCGTTCACGGCACGCAACACGCGGGGCTTGCCGAGAAGTGTCTCCGGCGCCAGCTTGAAGTGCACCCGCAGGTCGGACACGTCGAGCAGGGCCGGCGCATCGAGGTCGGGCTCGCGACGCTCGATGAGCGCGCGCTCGACCGCGGACTCCTCGTCGGCTTCATCCAGCGACGCGAGCCGGCTGATCTCCGCCTGGTCGAGTCGCGGCACGGCGGCGAGCAGCGCGCGGGTATAAGGATGCTGCGGTCGGTAGAAGATGTCGTCCACCGGACCGGACTCTTTCTCCTCGCCGCGATGCATCACCAGCACGCGCTCGCATAGCCCCGCGACCACGCCGAGATCGTGGGTGATCAGGATGATGGCGGTGCCGAAGTCGCGGCGCACGTCGCGCATGAGTTCGAGAATCTGCGCCTGCACCGTGACGTCCAGTGCCGTGGTCGGTTCGTCGGCGATCAGCAGGTCGGGGCGGCACAGCATGGCCGCGGCGATCATGACGCGCTGGCGCATGCCCCCGGAGAACTCGTGCGGATACATGTCCATCCGCTTGGCGGCTTCGGGGATGTGGACCGCGTCGAGCAGTTCGATGCAGCGCTTGCGGCTCTCCCTGCGGCTGAGGCGCTCGTGGTGGACCAGGACCCGGGACATCTGCTCGAAAACCGTCATGTAGGGGTTCAGCGAAGTCATGGGGTCCTGGAAGATCATGCCGATCCGCCGGCCCCGCACCTTGCGCAATGCGCCCAGCGGCATGCCGATCAGCTCGGTGCCGTCGAAACGCGCCGAGCCCTCCGCGCGGCCGTTCGAGGCCAACAGGCCGATCAGGCTCATCATCGACTGGCTCTTGCCGGAGCCGGATTCGCCAACGATCCCGAGCGTCTCGCCCGGCGCCAGCGAAAAGCCGAGGTCGCGCACGGCGTGGACCTCGCCGTCCGGCGTCTGGAAACGTACGTTCAGGCTGTCGACCGTGAGTAACGACATCAGCGGTCCTTCGGGTCGAGGGCGTCGCGCAGGCCATCGCCGACGAAATTGAAACAGAACAGCGTGAGTGCGAGGAACACGGCCGGGAACACCAGCATCCACGGCGCCGTGCCCATTTCCTGCGCGCCCTCGTTCACCAGGGCGCCCCACGAGGTCATCGGCTCCTGCACGCCCAGGCCGAGGAAACTCAGGAAACTCTCAACCAGGATCACTTGCGGAATCGTCAGGGTCACGTAAACCACCACCACGCCGAGCAGGTTCGGCACGATGTGCCGGCGCAGGATGTTGAAGGTGGCCACGCCCTGGGCCTCCGCCGCCTCGACGAACTCCTTGTGCTTCAGCGACAGCGTCTGGCCGCGCACGATACGCGCCATGTCGAGCCAGTTGATCGCGCCGATGGCGACGAAAATCAGGATGATGTTGCGGCCGAAGAACACCATCAGCAGGATCACGAAGAACATGAAAGGCATGGCGTAGAGAATGTCCACGATGCGCATCATGACGTGGTCGACGCGCCCGCCGAGATAGCCCGCCGTGGCCCCCCAGCTGATGCCGATCAGCAGGCTCACCAGCGTGGCGACCACGCCGATCATCAGCGAGATCCGGCCCCCGTAGAGGGTGCGCACGAACAGGTCGCGGCCCAGTGCGTCGGTGCCGAAATAATGGCGGCTCTCCCAGTCCGGGCCGATGGAGGTGTTCGCCCAGTCCGTGTGGTCGTAGGCCCAGGGCGACAACCAGGGCCCGATGATCACGGCCACCCCCATGAAAAGAATCAGTCCGCCGGCGAACACTGCGGCACGATTCCGGCGCAGCACGTTCCACGCATCGACCCACAGGCTCCGGCCCTTCACGGGCTCGATTCCGCCATCCGGCTTGCCGGCCGGCACCGTGGCGAGCGGCATCTCGCGACTCATGCGTATTTCACCTTGGGATCGAGCCAGGCGTAGACGAGATCGACCAGCAGGTTGAACAGGATGATCAGGGCGCCGTAGAACACGACGACACCCATCACCAGCGTGTAATCGCGGTTGAGCGCGCCCTGCACGAAATAGCGGCCCAACCCGGGGACGCCAAAAATCTGCTCGATGACCACCGAGCCGGTGATCACGGCGGCGGTGGCGGGTCCGAGGTAGGACACCACGGGAAGCAACGCCGGCTTCAGCGCATGGCGCAGCACGACGGTGCGTTCCGGCAAGCCCTGGGCGCGCGCCGTGCGCACGAAGTTGCTGCGCAGCACCTCGATCATGCTGCCGCGGGTGAGCCGCGCGATGTATGCGATCTGCGGCAGCGCCAGCGACACCACCGGGAGAATCATGTGCCGCCAGCCGCCGTCGCCGATGCCGCCGGCGGGCAACCAGCCGAGGTACACCGCGAAGAACAGGATCAGCAACGGCGCCATGACGAAATTGGGGATCGAGATGCCGGTCATCGAGACGGCCATGACGGTGTGATCGGTCCGCGAGTTCTGTCGCAGGGCCGCGATCGTCCCGGCGGCGATGCCTACCAGGAGCGCCAGCAGCATGGCGGAGCCGCCGAGCCGCAGCGACACCGGAAAGCCCGCCGCGATCAGCTCCGTCACGGTGAAATCCTTGTACTGGAAGGACGGCCCGAAATCTCCGCGCACGATGTTCCACACGTAGCGCCCGAACTGCTGCACCAGCGGTTCGTCGAGGTGGTAGGCGGCACGCAGGTTGGCCTCGATCTCCGCGGGGAGCGCCTTCTCCGCATCGAAGGGTCCGCCCGGTGCCGCGCGGATCATGAAAAACGCGACCGCGATGAGAATGAACAGCGTCGGGATGGCGCCGATGAAGCGGGTCAGTGCATAACGCAGCACGCGGCTCTCCCGTGGCGATCCATGCCTGATATCGTCGCGCGCCGCATCAGTGCGCCAGTATCTTCAGGTCTTTGGTGAGGATGAAATCCTGGATGTGTGGCGTGTAATTGCCGACCCAGGGCTTGACCAGCCGCTTCGTAACATAGAAATACAAAGGGATCAGGGGTGCTTCATGGATGAGGATGCGTTCCGCCTGGCCGAGATGGAGGGCTCGCTTCTCCATGTCGGATTCCGCGGCGGCCTGAGCAAGCAAGGCATCGTACTCCGCATTTTTCCAGCCTGAATCGTTCAGTCCGCTGTCCGAGTGCATGATCTCCGCGAAGTTGAAGGCATCGTTGTAATCGCCAATCCAGCCGGCACGGAACACCTGGGTGTTCTCCTTGAGCCGGCGGGTCTCGAGATAGACCTTCCACTCCTCGTTCACCAGCTCCGTCTCGATGCCCAGAGCCTCGTTCCACATCGATGACACCGCCACCGCGACCGTGCGATGGTTCTCGTGCGTGTTGTAGAGGATCTGCAGGCGCAACGGCCGCTCGGTCGAGTAGCCCGCGGCGGCATACAGCCGTCGCGCCTCCGCGACGCGCTCCTCCTGCGTCCAGTTCGCCCATTCGGGGACGTACTGCGTGTAGTTGGCGGTATTGGGGACCCAGCCGTATGCCGGAATCTCACCGGCGGTGGTCACCTGGCGGGTAAGAATCTCGCGGTCCACGGCGAGATTGAGCGCCATCCGTAATTCGGGATTGTCCTTGAACGGTTCCCGGGTCACGTTGAGCCCGAAATAGTAGATGCCGAGGTATTCGCTGATCACGAGGTCGTCCGACAGGTTCGCCCGGATCCACGACAGCTGGCGAAAGGGCAGGTCGAACGTCATGTCGAGCGCATCGGCCCGATAGCGCTGCAGCTCCGTGGACTGGTTCTCGATGGGGTAGTACCAGACCTCGTCGATGGTGGTGTTCCCGTTGTCCCAGTAGTGCTCGTTTCGCTCCAGCACGATATGCGACTGCATCACCCAGTCACGCAGCCGGTACGCGCCGTTCGATACCAATCGGCCGGGCCGCGCCCAGCGATCGCCATACTCTTCGACGCTGGGCCGGTGCACGGGATAGCTCGCCGAGTGATTCAGCACGCCGAGGAAATAAGGCGTCGGACCGTTGAGCCGTATTTCCAGCGTCATGTCGTCGATGGCGCGCACCCCGAGCGCCTCGGGCGGCAGTTCGCCGGCGATGATCTGCTCGGCGTTGAGAATGGGCCGCAGCATGATGCTGTAGTTCGACAGCGTCGCCGGATCGACCGAACGGCGCAGGCCGTAGACGAAGTCGTGCGCCGTGACCGGATCGCCGTTCGACCATCGGCCGTCCTCGCGCATCTCGAAGACATACACAAGGCCGTCCTCGCTGATCTGCCAGGAACTTGCGGCCCCGGGCTCCAGCCCGTCAATGCCGGAGTCGCTGGTCAGCCCTTCGTACAGATCCCGTTGCAGGTGCGCTTCCGGCACGCCTTCGCTCTTGTGCGGATCGAGCGACTGGGGTTCGGCCCCGTTGCCGCGATGCAGGACCTGGCGGGCGGCGAGTTCAGTCCCGCTCTCGCCGCCAATGGGCACCGCGGCATCCCCACGGCCCGGGTCGGGCTGGCCGCAGCCAACGGCGAGCACGGCAAGCAGGCTGCAAAACAATGTCCGTCGGCTGGGGGTCATCGGCTCTCACGTGGCGGCAAGTTGGGCTGCGGAACATTATCACAAGGGTCCCGATACCGACCAAATCAGACCGTCTCATCCCCCGGGAGGTTCCGCAGGCGTAAAGTCTCCGGTCAAGCGCCGCGTCGATGCGACGAGTGAACGACAATGAGTGCCGCAACAGGAGACACGACATGAGCAAGGGTCAGGATCGCAAGAAGGAAACCAAGAAAAAGCCGGCCAAGACCGCGGACGAGAAGCGCGCGGCGAAGCGGGCCAGGAAGGGCTAGCAACACGTCCGGTCCCGGGCAACATACCACCGCCTGCTATACTTGAAACGTCAAGTCGCCGAGGCCCTGTTTTTCCAGCGGCCCGCGGCCGTGTCGGACATCGGCACCCGGTCCGCGTTCCCTTCCGGGATGCAGAAAACGTCAGCCAGATGGAGGCTCAATGCCGGCACCGCAAGCGCCGCGTATATATAACTTGTTCCCGTTACTGGCGGGACCGATGGACAGCTGGGCAGCGCATCTGCCGCGTATCGCCCGCATGCGCTTCGACTGGGTTTACATCAATCCCTTCCATTGCCCCGGCGCCTCCGGAAGCCTCTACGCCATTGGCGATTTCGACGCGCTGCACCCCGTCGTAGCCGGTGAAGACGACGCGCCCTGGGATCGTCGGTTCAGCGATTTCTGTGCCGCTGCCCGAGAGCACGGCCTGCGCGTCATGGTGGATCTCGTGATCAATCATGCGGCGAGGGACGGCCGGCTGGTCGAGGCGCATCCCGACTGGTTCCGGCGGCATCCGGATGGGGAGCTCGCGAGCCCGGGAGCGCTGGATCCCTCTGCGCCGCAAGGCATGGTGACGTGGAACGACCTCGCCGCCATCGACTATGACCGCCCGGAACACACGGAGGCGCAGCTCTCATTCTGGGCCGATATCGCCGGTCGTTACACGGCTTGCGGGGCCAGCGGCTTCCGCTGCGATGCCGCCTACCAGGTGCCCGCCGAGTTCTGGCGCCGGCTGCTCGCCGAAGTCCGCCGCGCCGCTCCCGCCACGGTGTTCGCCGCGGAAACGCTCGGCTGCCCGCCGTCACAGAGCGAGGCGCTCGGCCCAGCCGGTTTCGACCTGCTGTTCAACAGCGCGAAGTGGTGGGATTTCCGTGCTCCGTGGCTTCTCGATCAATACGAGCGCCTGCGTCACGTGGCGCCGAGCATCGCGTTTCCGGAGAGCCACGACACGCCCCGGCTGATCAACGAACTCGCGGGCCGGGACCCCGCCGAGGTCGAGCGTCGCTATGCCTTCCAGTACGACTGGACGGCGCTGTTCTCCGCCGGGGTGATGATGCCGATGGGCTACGAGTACGGTTTCTCCCAGGCCCTCGACGTATGCGACAGCCGGCCGGGCCAGTGGGATGACCAGCGCGCCGCGGCGCCGTTCGACCTGAGCCGGCACATCGCCGCCACCAACCGGCTCAAGGCGCGCGTTGCCGTGCTCGGCACCGAGGCCCCGCAACGGCGTTTCACGAGTCCCGATGCGTCGGTCGTCGGCCTGCATCGACGCGACGGCGGCCAGGACGCGGTCATACTGCTGAATCCCGACCCGGCGCACCCCGCGCTGATCGATCCCGCCGAAGTCGCCCGCGCCACCGGCATCGGCGAATGGCGGGATGCGACCCCGGGCAAGGCCCACGAAGCCATGATCCCGGGCTGCACGGTGGAACTGGCGCCGGGCACGGTGCAGTTGTGGTTGCAGCCCGCTGCGCCCGCGCGCCGCCCGCGGCCGCGCAGCCGCAGTGCGCAGCTCGCGCGCCTCGAAGCGCTGGCCGACAGCCGCCTTGCGATCGAGCACGTCAGCCCGCAGGTGGACTGCGGCCGGTTCCCGGTCAAGCGCATCATCGGCGACACCGTGGAAGTGACCGCCGACATTCTCTGCGACGGCCACGAGATGATCGGCGCAGCCGTCCAGTACCGTGCAGCAGGCGCGGACGAATGGCGCGAAGCCCGCATGGCGAAGGGCGTGAACGACCGCTGGCAAGGCGCGTTCACGGTCGACCGGCTGGGCACCTTCGAATACCGTGTGATCGCGTGGCGCGACCGCTTCCGCACGTGGCGCGACGAGGTGACGAGGAAGGTCGAGGCCGGCCAGGCCGTCGAACTCGAGTTGCTCGAGGGCGCGTCCCTCGTCAAGGAAGCCGCGGAGACTCCGGACGCCTCAGCCGAACTCGCCGCCGCCGTGCAGCGCATCGACAACATCGAGACGCCGGGCGACCGTTACTCGGAACTGATGAGCGAGAAACTCCTCGCGCTCATGGATCAGTCCGCGCCGCGCAGCAACCTGTCGCGGCATGAGCGCCTGCTGACGGTCAGCGTGGATCGGCCGGCCGCGAAATTTGCAGCGTGGTACGAGATGTTTCCGCGCTCGCAATCTCCTGAACCGGACCGCCACGGCACCTTCAGGGATGTCATCGCACGCCTGCCCTACGTGCGCGACCTGGGCTTCGACGTACTGTATTTCACCCCCATCCATCCGATCGGACGCAGCCACCGCAAAGGTCGCAACAACACCCTGCATGCAGGGCCGGAAGATCCCGGTAGCGTCTATGCGATCGGCGCCGAAGAAGGCGGGCATACCGAGATCCACCCGGAGCTCGGCAGCCTGGAGGATTTCCGGGAACTGGTCGAGGCGGCCCACGCCCATGACCTGGAGATCGCGCTGGACATCGCCGTGCAGTGTTCGCCGGACCACCCCTGGCTGAAAGCCCACCCGGAGTGGTTCGACTGGCGGCCCGACGGCACGATCAAGTATGCGGAGAACCCGCCCAAGAAATACCAGGACATCGTCAACGTCCATTTTTACCGGGATGCGATTCCGGGGCTCTGGTTCGAACTCAAGCGGGTGTTCGATTTCTGGATCGAACAGGGGGTGAAGACGTTCCGTGTCGATAACCCGCACACGAAGCCCTTCCCCTTCTGGGAATGGCTCATCGGCGAGATCAAGGCCGTGCACCCCGACGTGGTGTTCCTCTCGGAAGCCTTTACGCGGCCGAAAGTGATGCTGCGTCTCGCCAAGCTGGGCTTCACCCAGTCGTACACCTATTTCACCTGGCGCAACACCAAGGCCGGCATGCGTGAGTACCTGGAGCAACTCTCCAGCGGCGAGGAACGCGAGGTGTTCCGCCCCAATTTCTTCGTCAACACGCCGGACATCAACCCGGAAGTCCTGCACGGCAACGAGCGGCCGGCTTTCGAGCTGCGTCTCGCCCTGGCCGCCACGCTGTCGGGCGTCTATGGCATCTACAACGGCTTCGAGATCTGCGAGGCGACCCCGCTGCCGGGCAAGGAAGAGTATCTCGACAGCGAGAAGTACGAGATCAAGGACTGGGACTTCGATCGTCCCGGCAACATCAAGCCGCTGATTCGCCGGCTCAATGCGCTGCGTCGGGAGAACCCGGCGTTACGGGATCATCTCAACGTCCAGTTCCTGAACGCGTGGAACGAGCATCTCCTGTATTACCTCAAGGCGACGCCAGAGCGGGACAACTGCCTGCTGGTCATGGCGAACATGGATTACCGCCGGCCACAGGAAGCCAGCTTCGAGGTGCCGCTATGGGAATTCGGTCTGCCGGATGACGCCAGCATCGAAGTCGAGGACCTGCTCGCCGGCCACAGCTTCACCTGGCACGGGAAGATCCAGCACATCCGGCTCGATCCGACGGAGTCGCCCGTCCGGATCTGGCGGCTGCGCCCCCCCGGCGGCCAAACCCACGGGAATTCTCAATGATCGATCGCACCATACCCGACTGGTACAAAGACGCCGTCATCTACCAGTTGCATATCAAGGCCTTCTTCGACGCCAACAACGACGGCATCGGCGATTTCGACGGCCTCATACAGAAACTCGATTACGTGAAGTCGCTCGGCGTCACGGCCATCTGGCTGTTGCCCTTCTATCCCTCGCCGTTGCGCGACGACGGCTACGATATCGCCGAGTACCGCGAGGTGAATCCGGCTTACGGCACCATGCGCGACTTCCGCAGGCTGGTGCGCGAATGCCACCGGCGCGACCTGCGCGTCATCACCGAACTCGTGATCAATCACACTTCGGACCAGCACCCGTGGTTCCAGCGAGCGCGGCGCGCGAAGAAAGGCAGCGCCTGGCGTGACTTCTATGTCTGGCGTGACACGGACGATCATTACACGGGCACGCGGATCATTTTCATCGACAGCGAGGCCTCGAACTGGACGTGGGATCCGGTGGCCGAACAGTACTACTGGCACCGCTTCTACCACCACCAGCCGGACCTGAATTTCGACAACCCGAAGGTGCTTCAGGCCATCCTCGGCGTGCTGCATTTCTGGCTGAAAACCGGCGTGGACGGCTTGCGCCTCGACGCGGTCCCGTATCTCATCGAGCGCGAAGGCACCAACAACGAGAACCTGCCCGAGACCCACGAGGTGCTGCGCAAGATCCGGGCGGAAATCGATGCCCACTATCCGGATCGCATGTTGCTGGCGGAAGCCAACCAGTGGCCCGAGGACACCGCCGAGTATTTCGGCCAGGGCGACGAATGCCACATGGCGTTCCATTTCCCGCTCATGCCGCGCATGTACATGGCGCTGGCCATGGAGGACCGGCATCCGATCACCGACATCCTCAGGCAGACGCCCGGGGTGCCCGACGGCTGCCAATGGGCGGTATTCCTGCGCAACCACGACGAGCTGACGCTCGAGATGGTGACCGACGACGAGCGCGATTACCTCTGGGAGGTCTACGCCACCGAGAAACGCATGCGCATCAACCTCGGCATCCGGCGACGCCTCGCGCCGCTCATGGAGCGCGACCGGCGCAAGATCGAGCTCATGGAAGGGTTGCTGTTGTCCATGCCGGGCACGCCGGTGCTGTACTACGGCGACGAAATCGGCATGGGCGACAACGTCTTCCTCGGCGACCGGGACGGGGTGCGAACCCCGATGCAGTGGACGCTTGACCGCAACGGCGGATTCTCGCGCGCAAACCCCCAGCGTCTCTACCTGCCCACGATCCAGGATCCGCTCTACGGCTACCAGGCGATCAACGTCGAGAGCCAGGAGGCCGACTCCAGCTCGCTGCTCAACTGGACGCGTCGCATGTTGCAGGTACGCAGCGAGTTCAGCGCATTCGGTCGCGGGACCCTGGAATTTCTCTACCCCGGCAACCGGAAGATCTTCGCCTACCTGCGGCAGCACGAGGACCACACCGTGCTCTGCGTAGTGAACCTCTCCCGCACGGCCCAGGCCGTCGAACTGGACCTGGCGCGCTTTGCCGGCCGCGTCCCCATCGAGTTGTCCGGCAGGACGGCGTTCCCGCCGATCGGGGAACTGCCCTACCTGTTGACCCTGCCGGCCTACGGTTTCCTCTGGTTCGAACTGCTCGACCGCGCCCATGCCCCCGACTGGCACCAGGACCACCCCGAGCCGATGCCCGGTTTCCTGACGCTGGTGCTGCGCAAGTCGCTGGAGGAAATCACCGCGGGGCAGAACCGCAAAATGCTCGAGACCGAGATCCTGCCGGACTACCTGCCGAAACATCGCTGGTTCGCCGGCAAGGACCAGGGCGTCGACGAAATCAGCCTGGATCGCGCGGTCGTCCTGCCGGGCGAGGCGCCCGATCCGTGGCTGCTCCTCGTGCTGGATGTCCGCCAGGGCAAAGCGACGACTCGCTACCAGTTACCGGTGTCCGTCGACTGGAACGAGGGGGCGCTGCGCCCGGGTTCGGCAAGGCTTGCCTGGACCCTCGCCAAGACCCGCCGATTCCGCCACGTGGGCGCGCTGCAGGACGCGACCATGGACGACAATTTCGCCCGCAGCGTCCTGGCGGCGATGCAACACGGAGACGGCGGGGATTTCCGTGCGCAGGCCTGGGAGCCGCTGGCGGAACTGCCGCTGGACGAGACCACGGAAGTCCGCCGCTTCGGCGTGGAACAGTCCAACACGTCGATGATCGTCGGCGACCGGGTGGCGCTGAAGATCTTCCGCAAACTCGCGGCAGGCACCCACCCGGAACTCGAGATGGCCCGCTATCTCACCCACGAGGCGGGCTTCGCCAATACGCCGGCCCTGCTCGGCAGCCTGGAACTTCAGGAAGCCTCCGGCGAGTCGACGCTCATGGCCATCGCCCAGGCCTACCTGTTCAACCAGGGGGACGGCTGGCGTGTCATGACCGATTATCTCGACCGGGAGCTCGACCGGCGTGCCCTGGCCCGCGACAGCGAGCCCGACGAGCACAGCGGGGAGTTCGACCACGAACAGAACCTGGCGCTGGTGGAGCGGCTGGGACAGAGAACCGCGGAAATGCATCGCGCGCTCGCGCGACCCACCGAGATCTCCGCGTTCGCCCCCGAGAACGTCACCGAGGCCGACCTCGCCCAATGGGCTGAGCGGGCGGCGCGGCAGGCGCGCGAAGGCTTCGCATCGCTGCGCCGCGTGCGCGACGGCCTGGAGGGTGCGACAGCGGAGCGCGCTGACGAGGTGCAGGCCAGGGAGGACGAGGTACTCGCGAGAATCGAAGCCGTCGCCGGAGTGAAGCCGGGGATACTCAAGACGCGCCTGCACGGCGACCTCCACCTGGGCCAGGTCCTGGTGGTGGAGCGTGACTTCCACATCATCGATTTCGAGGGCGAGCCGGCGCGCAGCCTGGCGGAGCGGCGCGAAAAATCCTCGGCCCTGCGCGATGTCGCGGGCATGGCACGCTCCTTCGACTATGCCGCCCATGCGGCCGCCTACAAGAGTATCGGCCGCCAGCCCGCCGCAGACGACGCGGTACTGGCGGACGCCCTTGCGTGGCGTGATGCCGCGCTGGAGCGCTTCTTCTCCGCGTATCGCGAACACCTCGGAGATTGCCGCATCTGGCCGGAGCGCGAGGCGGATGCGCGCTGCCTGCTGGATGCCTTCCTGCTCGAGAAGGCGTGTTACGAACTCGCGTACGAGGCGGCCAACCGCCCGCACTGGCTCGACATTCCATTGGCCGGAATTCGTGCGCTGATCGCACGCAAGCCTGCTTCCGGGGAGGCGTCAAGCTCATGAGCAAAACAAACGGCAACGCGCCCGCCGAGATCGAGGCGCTGGTCGCCGGACGGCATCCCGATCCTTTCGCGCTGCTCGGGCCGCATCGTGCCGGCGACGGCGCCGTGCTGCGGATCTTCCGTCCGGAGCTCACCCGCGCCTGGGTGCTTCCCGCGGATGGCGACCCCGTGGCGATGGAACAGGTTCACCCGGCCGGCTTTTTCACCGCGGCGATGGACGGTGTGCCCCCCGGCCGCTATCGCCTGCGCGGCGAAACCCCCGACGGCTCCGTCGAGTTCGACGACCCCTATCGTTTCGGCCTGCTGCTCGGCGAACTGGATGCGCACCTGCTGGCCGAAGGGGACCATCGCCAGCTTTATCGCGTCATGGGCGCCCACCTGCGCGAGATCGACGGCGTGGCCGGCACCACGTTCGCGGTCTGGGCGCCGAATGCACAGCGGGTCTCGGTGGTCGGCGATTTCAATCGCTGGGATGGCCGCGTCCATCCCATGCGCAGACGGCCCGAAGCCGGCGCCTGGGAGCTCTTCATCCCCGGCGTGGCGCCGGGCAACTGCTACAAGTTCGAGATCCTCGACGCCGAGGGTCGACTGCAGCCTCTGAAGTCGGACCCTTACGCATTCGCTACGGAGTTGCGCCCGGGAACGGCATCGAAGGTGCACGGCCTGCCGACGCTGCAGTGGCATGACGAAGACTGGCTGGCCGAACGCGGCGCGCGGATCGCGCCGGACGCGCCGGTATCGGTGTACGAGGTCCATCTCGGCAGCTGGATGCGCGGCTCCGGGGGTCGCTGGCTGGATTACGCCGAACTCGCCGAGCGACTCATACCTTACGTCAAGGCGATGGGGTTCACGCACCTCGAACTGCTCCCCATAACGGAATACCCCTTCGACGGGTCCTGGGGTTACCAGCCGACCGGACAGTTCGCGCCCACGAGCCGGCACGGCAGCCCGGAGGACTTCGCCCGCTTCATCGATGCGGCTCACGACGCGGGCATCGGCGTCCTGCTGGACTGGGTGCCGGGGCACTTCCCCTCCGACGCCCACGGGCTGGCGCGTTTCGACGGCACCGCGCTTTACGAGCACGCCGACCCTAGACAGGGATTCCACCGCGACTGGAACACCCTGATCTACAACTACGGGCGACGCGAGGTATCCAATTTCCTGCTGTCCTCGGGCCTGTTCTGGCTGGACCGGTATCACCTCGACGGCCTGCGCGTGGATGCCGTCGCCTCGATGCTGTACCTCGACTACTCCCGGGAGGCCGGCGACTGGGTGCCGAATCGCTACGGGGGCAACGAGAATCTCGACGCCATCGACTTCCTGCGGCGCCTGAACACCCTCGCCGCCTCCGAGACGCCCGGCGCAAGCGTGATCGCGGAAGAATCCACGGCCTGGCCCGGCGTGTCCCGTCCGGTGCACACGGGCGGCCTCGGCTTCGGCTACAAGTGGAACATGGGCTGGATGAACGACACGCTGCGCTACATGGGCGAAGATCCCGTCCATCGCCGCTGGCGCCACGCCGACATGACCTTCGGCCTGCTGTATTCCTTTTCCGAGAACTTCATGCTGCCCCTGTCGCACGACGAGGTCGTGCACGGCAAGGGCTCCATTCTCGGCCGCATGCCGGGAGACGAATGGCAGCGCTTCGCGAACCTGCGGGCTTACTACGGATTCATGTTCGGCCACCCGGGCAAGAAGCTGAACTTCATGGGCAACGAGATCGCCCAGGCGCGCGAGTGGGCCTTCGAGCAAAGCCTCGACTGGCACCTGCTCGAGCAGCCCCTGCACCGCGGCGTGCAGGCTCTGTTCACCGACCTCAACCGGCTCTACCGCAGCCTGCCCGCCCTGCACGCGCGCGACTGCGATCCCGCCGGTTTCGAATGGCTCGTCGACAACGACGACGCGAACAGCGTGCTGGTGTTCCTGCGCAAGGGCCGCGACGGCGACCCCCCGGTCCTGGTGGCCTGCAATTTCACCCCGGTGCCCCGCTACGGCTATCGCGTCGGGGTGCCGCTTCGCGGCAGCTTCACCGAGCGGCTGAATAGCGATGCGGCGGTCTACGGCGGAAGCAATGTGGGCAATGCCGGCCACGTCGATATTCAACCGGTGCCGGCGCATGGCCACCCGCAGTCCGTCGAACTGACCTTGCCGCCGCTGGCGACGATATTCCTCGAAGCAACGGCGAGCCCCGTGCCCGCCGCGGACGCCTGATGAATCGCCCGCAGCCCCCGCAGTTCACCGGCCTCGAGAGCGGCCACCACCGCCCGCTGGGCGCGACCTTCGACGGCCGCGGCGTGAATTTCGCGCTCTTTTCGGCGCATGCGGAGAAGGTCGAGCTGTGCCTGTTCGACGAGCGCAACCAGCGCGAGACCCAGCGCCTGGTCCTGCCCAGCCATACCGAGCAGGTCTTCCACGGCTACCTGGCGCAGGCCCGGCCGGGGCTGTTGTACGGCTACCGCGTGTACGGACCGTATGCACCACGGGAAGGCCATCGCTTCAATCATCACAAGCTGCTGCTGGACCCCTACGCGCGCGAGCTCGTCGGCCGGCTGCGCTGGAGCGACTCGAACTTCGGTTACCGCGTCGGCACCGCGACGCGGGACCTCACCTTCGACACGCGCAACAGCGCCGCCCGCATGCCCAAGTGCCGCGTCGTGGACGATGCTTTTTCCTGGGGCGAGCATCGTCGGCCCGCGCGGCCGCTGGGCCAGTCGTTGATCTACGAGTGTCATGTGCGCGGCATGACCATGCTGCATCCCGACGTGCCGCCCGCCTGGCGCGGCACGTTTGCGGGGCTCGCCAGCGACGCCGTCATCGACCACCTGCTCGATCTCGGCGTCACTGCTGTCGAACTGATGCCGGTCCATGCGTTCGCCGACGACCGCCACCTGCTCGAGCAGGGCCTGCGCAACTACTGGGGGTACAACAGCCTCGGTTTCTTCGCGCCGGAAAGGCGTTACCTCGCGGGTGAGCGCGAGGAGTTCAAGCAGATGGTCCGCCGGCTCCACGCCGCCGGACTCGAGGTCATTCTCGACGTCGTCTACAACCACACGGCGGAAGGTAACGAGCTGGGGCCCACGCTGTCCTTCAAGGGCATCGACAACAAGAGCTACTACCGGCTGATGCCCGACGAGCCACGCTACTACATCAACGAGACCGGCACCGGCAACACCATGAACCTGGCGCACCCGCGCGTGCTGCAGATGGTGATGGACTCGCTGCGCTACTGGGCCGACGAGATGCAAGTGGACGGTTTCCGTTTCGACCTGGCGACCACGCTGGCCCGCGAGCCGACGGGTTTCGATCCGGGCAGCGGTTTTCTCGACGCCATCGGCCAGGACCCCGTCCTGCAGCAGGTGAAACTGATCGCGGAGCCCTGGGACATCGGTCCGGGCGGCCATCAGCTCGGCAACTTCTCCGCCGGGTGGAGCGAATGGAACGACTTTTACCGCGACACGGTGCGCCGTTTCTGGCGCGGCGACGATCACATGCTGCCGGACTTCGCCCGTGCCATCGCCGGCAGCGCACAGATTTTTGACCACGCCGGACGAAGGCCCTCCGCCAGCATCAATTTCATCACCGCCCACGACGGCTTCACGCTGCAGGACCTGGTGTCCTACGACCGGCAACACAACGAGGCCAATGCCGGCGGCGGGGGTGATGGTCATGACGAAAACTACTCGTGGAATCATGGTGTCGAGGGACCCACCGATGACGCGGAGATTTGCGCGCTGCGCGCCCGCCAGGCACGCAACATGCTGCTGAGTCTGTTCGTCTCGCAGGGTGTGCCGATGCTGTTGATGGGCGACGAATTCGGCCACAGCCAGGGCGGCAACAACAACGTCTACTGCCAGGATAACGAAACGAGCTGGATGAAATGGAATGCGTCGGGCGAGACTGAGCAGGAGCGCTTCGCATTCGCGCGAGACCTCGCGCGCCTCAGGCACGCGCATCCCGCGCTACGCGCCGACCTTTTCCTGCACGGGCGCACGGCTTCCGAGGAAGGGATCCCGGACATCCTGTGGCTCGACACGCAGGGCCAGGAAGCGTCGCCCGAGGTCTGGGACGATCCGCATGCCCGGGTGATCGGCATGCAGCTCAACGGCCGCGCAGTGGCGCCCGACAGCGAGCCGCCCGAGACCGTGCTGCTGGTGTACTTCAATGCCGCCGAGAACGGGATCGAACTGCGCCTGCCCGAATGCAATGGCTGCGGCGGGTGGCGCGTGCTCGTCGATACCGCGCATCCCGAGCAGGTGAACAGGGAGTTCGCGCCGGGCGCGGCCCACATCCTGCCGGAGCGCAGCGCCATGGTGCTCGAGATGATCGACGAGGAGGAGCAAAAGCCCGCCATCGCCCGGTGAGGAGTTGGTGCCGGAGAGTGGAATCGAACCACCGACCTACTGATTACGAATCAGTTGCTCTGCCGACTGAGCTACCCCGGCACGAAAGGGGATTGCGAGAGGCCGCGAAGTATAGGAGATGACCCCGGCAGCGGCAACGCCTGGCAGCGACTCAGTCGCGGTTGCGCACCCGGATGATCACGTCCACGCCGTCCTGCTCGGTGCCGGCCGGCGCGGCGGGCACGCCGGCGAAGGACACCGACTCCGCCGGGATATCGATCATTTCGCCCGTGTCGACGTTGTAGAAATGATGATGCGCGTGGACGGTGGAATCGTAATAAACACGGTCGCGATCGACCACGAGCTCTCTCAGCAGCCCGCATTCGACGAACAGGTTCAGCGTGTTGTAGACCGTCGCCTTGGACACCCGGATGCCCTGGACACGGGCCGCCTTCAACACCTGCTCCGCCGAGAGGTGCTGCGGCCGCGCGAAAACCAGCTCCGCGAGTTGCAGTCGCTGGGTCGTCGGCTTGGCGCCGTGACGAGCCAGGCGATTTGCGATCGTGTCCTGATGTTCCATAGGGATCGACGCCGATTCAGAGGGTTGCACAACTAGAGTGCCGCATTATAAGGGGCGCGGCAAATCGGCGCCATCCCGGCCCGGCGGACGGTAGGGCGCCGGGTCCAGGGGGGGCGCCGCGCCCGTGAGCATGGCCGCCAGCAGGGCGGCCGAGCCGGGACCAAGGTTCACGCCGTTGCGGAAATGCCCCGTGTTGACCCAGAGGCCCGGCATGCCCTCCACCGGCCCGATCCAGGGAATGCCTTCGGGGGAACCCGGCCGTAGCCCCGACCATTGCCCCTGCACCGGCAAACTGCCGAGCAGAGGCACCATGGCCGCAGCCGCGCTGCAAAGGGCTTCGCCAGCCGCGGCGGTCGTGCCGAGATCGAAACCCACATCCTCCACGGTGCTGCCCACCAGCACCACCTCGTCATGGCGCGGAATCACGTAGTGCTCGCCGCGCATCAGGATATGGCGGAGCAGGTCGCGCTGGACCCGGTACCAGAGGATCTGGCCGCGCACGGGCCGCAGGGGCAGCCGCACGCCCAGAGGCGCGAGCAGCCGACCGCTCCAGGCCCCGGCAGCAACTACCGTATCCGGCGCGCGCAGCGTCCCGTGCGGGCCGGCCGACACGTTCACCCCGTCATTGCCCTGCTGTAGACCGACCTCGCCGGCGCCCTCGATAATCTCGACCCCGCGCAGCTGCAGGTCCCTGGCCAGCGCATCGAGAAAGCGGGGATTGCGGATCTGGGCGATGTCCGGCAACAGCAGAGCGCGCCCGATCCCGCGCCGGGCCGCGGGGACGATTCTCCGCAACGCCTCCGCGTCCAGAACTTCGGCGCGCACGTTGCGCCGGGCGGCGAAGGCCAGCGCCGCCTCGAGCTGCGTCGGCTCGAGATAGATCGCACCGCTCCGACGGTATTCGGGATCAATTCCGGTATCGCGCTCCAGTGCCGCCGCGAGATCGGGCAGCATCGGCAGCGAAACGCCCGCCAGCGCGTCCACGGCGGGCGGCACGTCCCATGGCGCCAGCGGCGACATGATGCCGCCACCCGCCCTTGAGGCGCCGCCGGCCACCCGGTCGCGTTCCACCAGGACGACCTTCCGCCCCGCGATCGCGCAGGCCCGCGCTGTGAGCATGCCTTGCGCGCCGCCACCGACCACGATGACGTCCGCTCTGCCTTTCCCGGTGTCTCGCATTGCCATGGCCGCACCTTAAAGCTTCCGCATATCTGCGGGGAAGCGGCAGATTCCGCAACTGCCACTCGGCGGGCTTTGGCGGCAGGCTGAAAGCCGGGAGGAACGCCATGCATCGTGCATCCGGAATCACGTTGATCGAGCTGCTCACCGCGCTGGCGGTGATCGCCGTGCTGGCCGGCCTGGCGGTTCCGGCGCTCGACGGGCTGCTGCTCAATGCGCGACGCGCGGCCGCGATGGAAGGCCTGTTCAGGGCGGCCTGGCTCGCGCGCACCGAGGCGCTGCGGCTGGGCCGTCCGGTGCTGCTCTGCGGCTCGGCCCTTGGCGACGGCTGCGATGGCGACCCGAGGAGCTGGACGGCCGGCTGGTTGGTCGTGCCGGCCGATCCGCCCGAAGAGGTTTTGCGCCGTGGCGGCGGTATCGCCCGCGCCGGTGCGCGCCTGCTGTCGAATCGGAGCGCCTTTCGTTTCGAGGCCGCGGAACGCCGCAGCACCAACGGCACGCTCGTGTGGTGCGACCGGCGCGGGGCGGCCGCGGCACGGGCCATCGTGATCTCGCCCACCGGCCGCCCGCGCCACGCGCACGGCTCGGGGTCCCTGGAGTGTTCGCCGCCATGAAGTCGCGCGGCATGGTCATGACCGAAGTGCTGGTGGGACTGCTCGTGCTGGGCCTGGCCGTGACGGCCGTACTCGCACTGGCGCTGAACGCTTTCGCGGCCATCGGGGAGGCACGGCGGACGGACCTCGCGGCCGGTCTCGCGGCGGATCTCGCCGGCCGCGTGCGCGCCCTGCCCACGGTGGACTGGACTACCCTGCCCCCGGCGCTGCCGTGCGGCGCGACCTGTGCGCCCGCCCAGCTTGCGGCGCTGGAGCTGGCGCAGTGGCGTGCGGTCGTCGCCACTACGCTGCCGGACGGCCGCGCCGAACTGGTGGGCGGCGGTCCGACTCAGTTCGTGGTGACGCTCGCCTGGACGGACACCAGTGCCGAAACTCGCGAGCTGAGCCTGGGGATCGCGCGATGAATCCCCGCCCCCGGCTCGCCGGAATCACGCTGCTCGAAGTGATGGTGGCCATGGCGACCGGGCTGGCGCTGGTGCTGCTCATGGCCACGCTGCACGCACGAATCCTCTATCTCGGCGGCGAGGCGAGCCGGGCCGCGGATGCCCAGGATGCACTGCGGATCGCGCTCACCCTGCTGGAGTACGAAGTGGCCCATGCCGGCTACTGGGGCCCGGTCGGATCCGCTGCACAGATCGCCGGGCGCAGCGGCGATGCCGCGCCGCTGGCCGTGGCCGTGGCCGGCGACTGCGGCCCGCGATGGGCCATCGACCTCGATCGCCCTGTCGAGGGCTGGTCGGCCGGCTGGCCGTTGAGTTGCACGCCGTTCGCCGGCGCGTCCGCCACCGGGGGGGCGCTCGTGCTGCGGCGGGTGGAGACGCAGCCGGAAGGTCCGGAGGCGGGCCGGCTCCAGGTGTATGCCGATCCCTGGGCCGGACGCCTGGCGGTCGCCGGCACGGCCGCCGCGCCCGGCGAACAGATCCACTCCCTCGTGGCGCGTGCCTACTACATCAGTCCCCGCTCGACGGGAGACGTCGGCCGCCCGTCGCTGCGCCGTAAAACACTGCAGCGGGGACCGCGGGTGATCGACGAGGAGATCATGCCCGGCATCGCCGGCCTGCAGCTCTGGTTCGGTGAGGACCTGGATCCGCCGGGGGCGCCCGGACACGGCCTGCCCAACCGTTTCGTCGCGCCGGAAGCCGCCAGCGGGACGGTGGTTGCCGTGCGGATCAGGTTGGTGGCGGACGACGCCGCGCAACTCGCGCTGAGCCGCACGGTGGCGTTGCGCAACGGACCTGCCCCATGAGCGCCATGGGTACCCTGGCCAGGCGCACTCCTCGGGCACAGGGTGCGGCACTGGTCGTCGTGCTGGTGCTGACCGCCGCGGGCATGGCGCTGTCCTCGGCCGTCGCCAACACCGCGGCGCTGGAGTTCACGATGGTCGACGGCGGCCTCGCCCGCCTGCGCGCGATGGAGGCGGCCGAAGCCGGGCTCGCCGCCGCGCTGCGCGCACGCGCCTGGTCTGCCGGGGCGGCCTGGAACGCGAACGGCACCCTGGCCGGCGGCAGTCGGTGGACCGTCCAGGTGCAACTCGTCGCCGCGCGCGTGGACCCGCCCCCGGCACCCGTCACCTGGCGCTTCGACATAGAAAGCGCGGGGCGTCACGGCGCGGCGCGCGTGGTCCTGATGCAGTCCTTCGACGTGGAAGGCGCCCTGCCCGGCCATCCGAGACGGGTCGGCTGGCGCCAGGTGGACGACGCGCCATGAAGCGCGGGTTCACGCTCATCGAGGTCCTGGTCTGCGTGGTCATCGTCGCCCTGCTCGCGACCATCGCGCTGCCCTCCTGGCGCGCGGTGGTTACCCGCAGCCAGCGGGGCGACGCGACCGCCGCGCTGTATGCCCTGGCCACGGCCCAGGAGCGCTACCGCATGGTGCATGGCGTTTACGCCGCCGCAGCAGCCCCGGCGCCGCCCGTCGGGCTGGGATTCGCGAGCAGTGAACGGGGCTGGTACGAACTGCGCATCGAGTACGCCGACGCCACCCGCTTCACCGCCACCGCCCGCCCCCGCGACGGCGCGCCACCGGCATCGGATGCCGACTGCCGGCTGTTCACCATCGATCAGACGGGGGTGCGGGGCTCGGTGCCGGAGGGACCGGATACCTGCTGGCGCTAGTTACCGTCCAGGACAAGGCGGCTCAGGCGGAGCGCAGGACCTTGGGCAGGGAGAACACGACGTGTTCCTCGCGCCCGAGAATTTCCTCGGGCACCTCGCCACCCCATTCCTTGAGGCGCGACACGACCTGCTGGACGAGCACCTCCGGTGCCGAAGCGCCGGCCGTGACACCGACCGTGCCGCACGCGTCGAACCACTCGCGGCGCAGGTCGTCGGCGCCGTCCACCATGTAGCCCGGAATACCCGCCTTGAGGGCGATTTCCGTCAGGCGGCTTGAGTTGGAACTCGTCTTGGAGCCGACCACCACGATGGCGTCGCACTCGGCGACCAGCGACTTCACTGCGTCCTGGCGGTTCTGGGTCGCATAACAGATGTCTTCCTTGCGCGGGCTGGTCAGGGCCGGGAAACGCGCCTTGAGGGCATCGATGACTCGTGCGGTGTCGTCCACCGACAGCGTCGTCTGCGTGACGAAGGCCAGCCGCTCAGGATCGCGCACTTCGAGACGCGCGACATCCTCGGGATTCTCCACCAGGAAAATCTCCCCGCCCTGGCTGCGGTCATACTGGCCCATCGTGCCCTCGACCTCCGGATGGCCGGCGTGACCGATGAGAATCACCTCGCGACCTTCCTGGCCGTAACGAGACACCTCCATGTGCACCTTCGTGACCAGCGGGCAAGTCGCATCGAATACCTCGAGCCCGCGGCGTTTCGCCTCCGACTGGACGGCTTTCGACACACCATGCGCGCTGAAAATAACGGTCGCCTCGTCGGGCACTTCGTCGAGCTCATCGACGAACACCGCGCCGAGATTGCGCAACCGCTCCACGACGTAGCGATTGTGGACGACTTCATGGCGCACGTAGATCGGCGCACCGAAGAGTTGCAACGCCCGCTCGACGATTTCGATTGCGCGATCCACACCGGCGCAAAAACCACGTGGGTTGGCAAGGAGTATTTTCATGGCCCGGATTCTAACCGAAACGCGCAGCTTCGGTGCCTGCGCCGCGGCGACGCTTATGCGCCAGGAACGCCAGTCCCGCCAGGATGCCGCCCAGCGCACCATACAGGTGGGCATCGGTCACGACGGCGCCGCCGATCAGCACCGACACCGGGCTGCCGCCCGCGGCGAACCACTCGAACGACAGCTTGCCCGCCAGGGCCAGCAGCAGCACCCCCGACACCCAGGGTGTCGAGCGCAGGCCCGCGATCGCCCCGGCGGCGAGCAAACCATGCAGCACGCCGGAAAATCCCACGTACCACTGCACCCCGGGCGACCACAGCGCCAACCCGCCACTGACGGCCACGACGCTGATACTGGCGGCCCAGAGCCATCCGGCGAGCGGCATCGCCCTGCCAATCGCAGCGCCCAGCATGGCCGCGGCCAATGCATTGAGACCGAGGTGGATCCAGCCCAGGTGGACCAGGTGCCCGCTCACGATCCGCCACGGCTCGGCGAGCAACAGCCCGCGCTCCCACCGCAGGGCCCCGCCCGCATCCAGCGCCTGGAACAGCACGGCGACGGCCAGCACCAGCAACGACACCAGCCATGCGGCGCTGCCGACCGTGCGATGTGAACTGGACATCTTCGCAGCCCCCTGGCACCAATTTAATTTTGTGCGAAGCGTCTTCCCCCCCGCGGGACGACCCGCGCGGCTGATCAGTCGAAGCGGAAATCCTTCGGCGGCGGCGGCAACACCACGTCGGTCGGGGGTTCCTGCTCGAGTGTTTCGAGCAGGACCTCCACGGCCTTCTCGATACTCGGATCGCGTCCGGCGGCGATCGCCTCGGGGCGATCGATCACCTCGATATCCGGCGCCACGCCTTCGTCCTCCACGGCCCAGTTACCCTCCGTGTCGAGGAAACGGAAGGTCGCCGGAATGATGTTCGCACCGTCTGCGAGTTCCGGATTGCCGCTGATGCCGATGAGCCCGCCCCAGGTACGCGTCCCGATCAAGGGTCCGAGGCCCAGTTTGCGGAAGTAGTAAGGCAGCGCATCGCCGCCGGAACTCGCCAGTCCGTTGATCAGCATCGCCTTGGGACCGTCGTGCGACAACAGGGGGCGCCGCTGCGGTTCGAAACCCCGCCACACCCAGTAGTTCAGCGGCGTGCGCGCCAGCATCTCGATCATGCGGTCGGGAATGAAGCCGCCGCCGTTGTAGCGGTCGTCGATGATCAGCGCATCCCGCCGTGCCTCGGCGAGCATGCCCTTGAGCAGCTCGCGGTTGCCTTCCACGGCCGTATTGGGCACATGGATGTAGCCGATGCGCCCGCCCGACAACTCGTGGACCATGCGCCGGTTGCTCGTCACCCAGTCCAGGTAGCGCAGGTTCACCTCGCTGGTGACTGTCCGGATGCGTTCCACGCGCGCACCGCGCTCGCTCGCCCGGTCGTTGAGCGTCAGCTCCACCACCCGGTCGCCCTTGTTCTCCAGCAGGCGGTAGAAATTGTCCACGCCGCGCGTGCTCACGCCGTCGACCGCGAGGATGAAGTCGCCCTCCGCTGCCGTCACACCGGCCTCGGTCAGCGGCGAACGGTAGTAGTCGTGCCAGTTCTCCCCGGGGTAGATCCGGGCGATGCGGAAGTAGCCAGACTCGTGCGCCTCGATCAAGGCACCGAGCATCCCTGCGGGGACGCGCTCGACCTTGGGCATATCCGGACTGCTGTTGACGTAGATATGACCCGCATTCAATTCACCCGCGAGTTCGCCGAAAATGTAGTCCAGGTCCGCACGATGAGCGACATGCCCGACCAGCGGGGCGTAACGTTCGCGAATCGCCTCCCAGTCCTGCCCGTGATGGCCGGGATCCCAGAACCAGTCGCGCAGGATGCGCCAGCCATCGACATAGATCTGCTGCCATTCCACCCTCGGATCGACGCGCATTTCGAGCTTGTCGAGATCGAGCGCCGTCTTGTCCTTCTCGATGCCGGGCTTGGCGTCGGCGATGCCGAACTTGTCCTGGTGCCGCCACAGCACTTTCTTGCCGTCGGCCGACAGCGCGTAACCGGAGATTCCCTCCAGCACGGTCTCGGCCTCGCGTTTCTCGAGGTCGTAATGGCGCAACTGGGCACCGTCGCTCCCGGCAGCGACAAAGAACACGCCGGCCTCGTTCGCCGTCAGCCCGACATAGTTGCCCGAGGGCACGTCGAGGGCGACGACGCGGTCGTTGAAGCCTGCCACGTCGAACTTGAGCGGCTTGCTGCTGTTCTTCTTGCCGTCATCCTCATCCTTACCCTGGGTCTCCGCCTGCGCGGCACCCACTTCATCGCTGCGCGGCCGGTTGAGCGCCGGACCATCGGCCGCGAGGGTCGCAGCGAAGACGCGTGACGCGTTGTTGTAAAGATAATTGAACTCGTAGGACGAGAACACCAGGTTCCAGTCGCGCGTCGAGGTGAAATACAGGTAGCGCCCTTCCGGGTCGAACGCCGGGCTCTGCTCGTTGGTGGCGTCGGAAGTGAGCTGCATTACCTCGCCGTCGCGCACGGAGTAGGCCCATATCGAACTGTTGTAGCTCTCGTTCACCTTCGTGTAGGCGAGCCACTGGCTGTCCGGCGACCAGACGTACTGTGTCAGGTCACGGAACGAAGCGTTGGTGTGCCGCGTGGTGTCGATCTGCCGGACGCGTCCAGAATCGACATCGACCAGGCTCAAGCGATTGGCGCTGTCCGCATAGGCCAGCATCTTGCCGTCCGGGGACCACACCGGCGGGAAACGCCAGGTGTTGCCATCCCGGGTGATGCGCTTCTCTTCGCCGCTGCCATCCTGCGGCCGCAGGTAGATCTCGTATTCCCCGCTGGCATCGGACAGGTAGGCGATGTTCTTGCCGTCCGGCGACCAGCTGACGCTGATCTCGCGTGCGCCCGGGGATCGCGAGATATTGCGTATTTCGCCGTGTTCGGCCGGCACCGTGAAAATCTCGCCTCGCGCGCCGAACACGGCGCGCTCGCCCTGCGGCGCGATGTCGAAACTCTCGATCTGTGCCGTCACGTTCTTGAAGCTCGGCAAGGCGTGTGGGCGATCGCCGCGCACCTCGATCGGGATGCGCCGCGTCTCGCCGGTCGCCGGTTCATGCAACCAGACGTAACCGCCCTGCTCGAAGACGATGCGTTGCCGGTCCGAGCTCGGCCACAGCACGTCGAAATCGTCGAAGCTGGTGACCTTGCTCAGGTTGGCGCCGTCCAGGTCCATGACGAACAGGTTGAGCGTGAAGTCGCGATCCGAGACGAAATAGATCCGCCCGTCCACCCACATCGGCTGATGATCGGTGCCGACGAAATCGGTCAGCTGGCGGGAGGTATTATTCGCCAGGTCATAGGTCCAGACGTCCTGCGCGCGGCCGCCGCGATGGCGCTTCCAGGTACGGAATTCACGATCGATAGGCGTGTAGACGTAGAGCTCGCCATCCGCGGAGAGCATTCCGCCGCCGGTCTCCGGCGGACCCAGCGGCTTCTCCATGCCGCCTTCGAAGGGGACGAGAAAAGGCACGCCGTTCCGCTGGCCGTAGGGCGTGCGATTGGCGCGCACGAGAATATGCTTGCCATCGGGCGTCCAGTCCAGGATCCGGTAATCCGTGCCGCCGCGCGGCGGCATCGGCCCCACGTCGCCGTAGAAGGTCAACTGCCGCGGCGTGCCGCCGGCCGCGGGCATCACCCACACCTGGCGGGTCCCGGAATACTCGGCCGAGAACGCGATCCAGCGACCGTCCGGGGAGAAGCGCGGATAAAGCTCCAGCCCCTCGTGAGAAGTAAGCCGCTGCGCGACGCCACCCTGCGCCGACACCGTATGGATATCGCCGCCGTAGACGAAGGCGATCTGCTCACCGTGAATGGCCGGCAGTCGCAGCAGGCGGGTATCGGCCTGGGCGACGACAGGGCCGATCCCGAGGAATGCGATGAAAACGAGAAGCAAGGACCGCATGGCGAACTCCATAACTTTTACAAAGACGATGTCGAACGCATCGGCGCGCCCGGCTCAGATGATTTTTTCCTTTCGCTTGCCGTCGAAGAAACTCTCTATGAGGAGAATGACGGCACCGACCGTGATGGCCGCATCGGCTACGTTGAACGCCGGGAAAAACCAGCGCTCCCAGTGAAAGCTGAGGAAGTCGACGACATGGCCGCGGAACAGCCGATCGAGCACGTTGCCGATGGCGCCACCGACGATGAGCGAGAGCGATGCCGCCAGCCAGCTCTCGCCGGTCCGCGGCATGCGCTTCAGCCACACGCAGACCAGCACCGTCACCGCCACCGCAATGGCGACGAAGAACCATCGCTGCCAGCCACCGGCCGAGGCCAGGAAACTGAACGCCGCGCCCGTGTTGTGCAGCCGGGTAATGCCGAATATCGGCAGGACCTGCACCCGGTCGTAGAGCTCGAAGGTCATGACGATCAGCGCCTTGGTCGCCTGGTCCGCGACCACGACGAACGCCGAGAGCCACAACCATGCCAATGCGCCGCGCGGTTCACCCTGCTTTGCCTGATCGTTCATGCCCAGTGCCTCTGCTCGCCTTCGCCCGTGATGTTCCCGACGCATCGCCCGCAGATTTCCGGATGCGCGGGGTCGCTGCCGACATCGGGGCGGCGATGCCAGCAACGCGCACATTTCGGCGCATCCGTCGGCACCACCTGCGCATAGAGCTCGCCCTCGAAGCCCTCCAGTGCGATCGATTCGGCCGGACGCTCTTCCAGGGCGGCGACGCGCGCATCGGACGTCAGCATCAGGAAACGGAGCTCTTCTCCGGTACTCCGCAACTTGTCGCCGAGTTCGGGGCCCGCGAACAGGACCAGCGCAGCATCCAGCGAAGATCCGATGCGCCCGGCGGTGCGCAGGGCCTCGAGCTCGCGCAACACGGCGTCTCGTACCGCATGCACCAGGGTCCAGTCCGGATCGTCTGCGCGCAACGTGACTTCCGGCAGCGGATGCCACGTGGACAGCAGCACCGACTCGGCCCGTTCGCCCGGCAGCCGCGCCCAGATCTCCTCGGCGGTGAACGCGAGGATGGGCGCCAGCCAGCGCACCATCGCCTCGGCGATATGCGCCATGGCGCTCTGCGCCGAGCGCCGCGGGTGACCGTCGGCCGGCGTGGTGTACAGCCGGTCCTTGATCACGTCCAGGTAGAAGCCACCCATGTCCAGCACGCAAAAGTTGTGCACCTTCTGGTAGATCAGGTGAAACTCGTAATCGCGGTAGGCGCGCACGATTTCTTCCTGCAGCGCCGCGGTGCGTGCGACGGCCCAGCGATCGAGCGCGACCATGTCGTCCGGCGCCATCGCGTCGCGGTCCGGGTCGAACCCGTCGAGATTGCCGAGCAGGAAACGCACGGTGTTGCGCATGCGCCGGTAGGAATCCGACATCCGCTTCAGGATCTCGTCGGATACGTTCATTTCGCCGCGATAGTCGGTGGCCGCCACCCACAAACGGAGAATATCCGCGCCGAGCGAATTCAGCACCTTCTGCGGCGCGACTACGTTGCCGAGACTCTTGGACATCTTGCGACCCTTCTCGTCCACGGTGAACCCGTGGGTGAGCACGGCACGGTACGGCGCGGTGCCGTGCATGCCCACCGAGGTCAGCAGCGAACTCTGGAACCAGCCGCGGTGCTGGTCGGAGCCCTCGAGGTACAGGTCGGCCGGGAAACCCACCTCGTCCCGCGTCGCGCTCAGACAATGATGCAGCAATCCGGAATCCACCCACACGTCCATGATGTCGCGCACCTTCTCGTACCGACCCGCCTCCTCGCCGAGGAGTTCCGCGGGGTCGAGGTCCCACCAGGCGTCGATGCCGTCACGCTCGACACGCTCCGCCACCTGCTCCAGCAGTCGCACGGAGTCCGGGTGCGGTTCGCCGCTCTCGCGATCCACGAACAGCGCGATCGGCACGCCCCAGGTGCGTTGCCGGGAAATGCACCAGTCCGGCCGGCCATCCACCATCGAACGAATGCGATTCTCCCCCCAGGCCGGCATCCACTTCACGTCCTTGATGGCGTCCAGCGCCTGGGCGCGCAACGCCTTCCTGTCCATGCTGATGAACCACTGCGGCGTGGCGCGAAAAATCAGCGGGGTCTTGTGGCGCCAGCAATGCGGGTAGCTGTGCTTGAGGGGCTCATGGTGCAGCAACGCCCCGTGTTCCTCGAGCAATGCGACGATCGGCGCATTGGCGTCGAACACCTTCAGACCCGCCACGGCCTCGGTCCCGGCGCGAAAACGCCCGTCGTCCTGCACCGGATTCTCGACCGGCAGCTGGTAACGCTGGCCTACGATGAAGTCGTCCTGTCCGTGGCCGGGCGCCGTGTGCACGGCCCCGGTTCCGGCCTCGACCGTCACGTGCTCGCCGAGAATCACCGGCACCTCCCGATCCAGGTAGGGATGGCGCAGCAGGAGTCCCTCCAGCGCCGCGCCACGACAGATCGCCAGCTCCTCGAACTGCTCGATGCCGCAGCGGCGCGTCACCTGGGTCAGCAGGTCGCGGGCCACCACGATTCGTTCCGCGCCTGCCGGGCCCTCGAATGCGATGAGGGCGTACTCCAGCTCCGGATGCAGCGAGACCGCCTGGTTGGCGGGCAGCGTCCACGGTGTCGTCGTCCAGATGGGTACGGAGGCCGGTCCCGCCGTATTACGATCCGCCCCGGACCCGAAGGCCTCGAGCAGCGCCGCCTCGTCCACCACGCGGAAGCGCACGTCGATGGCCGGCGACTTCTTGTCCGCGTACTCGACCTCGGCTTCCGCCAGCGCCGAACCGCAGTCGAGGCACCAGTGCACCGGCTTGAAACCCTTGTAGACGTGGCCGTTCTCGAAGATCTTGCCGAAGGCCCGCAACTGCTGCGCCTCGTAGGCGGGATCCATGGTGAGATAAGGCCGGTCCCAGTCACCCAGCACGCCGAGGCGGCGGAAATCGCGCCGCTGTGCATCGACCTGCTGCCGGGCGAACTGCCGGCAGGCTTCACGGAACGCCTTGGCGTCGAGCCGGGTGCCGACGGCACCGTGCTCGCGCTCGACGACCAGCTCGATGGGCAGGCCGTGACAGTCCCAGCCCGGAATGTAGGGTGCATCATAGCCATCCAGCGTTCGGGAACGGATCACGATGTCCTTGAGCACCTTGTTGACGCAGTGGCCGAGATGGATGTCGCCATTCGCGTAAGGGGGGCCGTCGGGCAGCAGGAACGCCGGCCGCTCTTTGCCCGCCGCACGCAACTTGCCGTAGAAGTCACGTGCTTCCCAGTCCGCGAGCATGTCGGGTTCGCGCTTGGCCAGCGCCGCGCGCATCGGGAAATCCGTGCGCGGCAGGTTCAGCGTGTCCTTGTATTCAGCCACCGATTCGTCCTCTTCAATAGCCTGCGTCGGCGAGGATTCGCCGCGCAAGTTCGGCATCGCGATGCATCTGCGCCGTGAGGCACTCTACATCGTCGAAGCGTTCTTCATCTCGTAAGCGCGCGACGAACTCGACGGTGAGACGCCGACCGTACAGGTCGCCCGAGTAATCGAACAGGTGCGCCTCGAGCAGCCTCTCGTGGCCGTCCACCGTGGGGCGCGTGCCGAGATTCGCGACGGCTGGGCGTGCCTGTGGTCCCACGCCTCGCACCACCACGGCAAACACGCCACTCATGGGCACCACCCGGCGTCCGGGGCGCAGGTTCACGGTCGGGAATCCGAGCGTGCGCCCCAGGCGCCGACCCCTCACGACCCGGCCCGTCATGCCGTAGTGTCGCCCGAGCAGGCGCGTGGCGAGTGCCAGGTCGCCGGCGGCGAGGGCTGCGCGCACTGCCGTGCTGCTGACGCGAATCCCTTCGAGCAGGCACGTCGGCGTGTCCTCGACCTGGAAGCCGTGCCGTCGCCCTGCCGCGAGCAGCGTCGCGAAATCACCGGCCCGATTCCTGCCGAAACGGAAATCGTCCCCGATCGCGAGGTAGCGCGTGCCGAGCCCGTCCACCAGGTATTCATCGATGAATGCCTGCGGTTCGAGCGCAGCCATTTCCGCATCGAAGCGCACGCAGAACAGGCGATCGATGCCGAGGGACTGCAGGCCGCCGAACTTCTCGCGAAAGCTGGACAGGCGCGGCGGCGCCTCGGGGCCCATGAAATATTCGCGCGGCGTGGGCTGGAAACTCATCACCACCGACGGCACGCCCAGCGACTTCGCCCGGTCGGTCAGGCGCGCGAGCACGGCGCGATGCCCGAGATGAAGGCCGTCGAAATTGCCGATCGTCACCGCGCAGCCCCTGTGGCCAGGACGCAGATTGTGCTTTCCCCGAATCAGTTCCAAGGTGAGGGTTCCAGGTCTCGTCGCGCGCGGGACGCCAAAGATCCCGGATTATACGGAATGGGAGGACGGTGGCGCGCCCGGCCGGCTGCGCAGGTGGCGGGGCCGCATGCCGAGCGCGAGCAAGGCGCCGACGTACACCACGAGCCCCAGCCCGATGCAGGCCGCCAGCCTGAGTCCGCGCGCATGCCAGGCGGCCGCCAGCCAGCCGTCCAGGGGGCCGGCGACCAACCAGAGCGCGACGCCCATGGCCAGGTTCGCCAGCAGCACGCGGACTGTCAGCGCCCGCCAGCCCTCGCCGGGGACGTAGATTCCGGTTCCGCGCAGCCCGGCGTACAGGGCGCTGGCGTTGTAGATCGCCGCCAGCCCGGTGGCGGCGGCCAGGCCCGCATGCGCACCGGGAATGCCCAGCATGATCATGGGCACGACGAACACGACGTTGAGGCCGATGTTGACGAACATGGCACGGATGCTGACGCGCACGGGGGTGCGGATGTCCTGGCGACTGAAATAACCGGGCGAAAGCACTTTGACCAGGGTGAACCCCACCAGGGCCACCGAGTAGGCCATGAGGCTCAGCCGTGCCATCTGCGTATCCGTCGGCGTGAACTCGCCGTACTGGAACAGGGTCGCGATCATCGGGCCGGCCAGCATGAACAGGCCCACGGCGGCCGGCAGCGCGATCACGGCCACCAGCTTGAGCGCCCAGTCCAGCGTGGCCGAGAATGCCGCCATGGACCGCTCCGCGTGGCGCCGCGACAAGCCGGGCAGGATCACCGTGGCGAGTGCAATGCCGAAGATGCCCAGCGGGAACTCCAGCAGGCGGTCCGAGTAGTAAAGCCAGCTGATGCTGCCCGTCACCAGGAAGGAGGCGATGACGCGATCGACGATGAGGTTGATCTGTGCCACGGACGAACCGAGGATCGCCGGCAGCATCAGCCGGCCGATCCGCCGCACGCCCGGGTGATGCCATCCCCAGCGCGGCCGCGGCAGCAGCCCCAGCGCGCGGAGAAACGGCAACTGGAAGCCGAGCTGCACGATGCCGGCAACGAAGACGCCGATCGCCAGGCCGAAGATCGGGTCTTCGAAACGCGGTGAAATCCAGATCGCCGCGGCGATCAACACCAGGTTGAGGAACACCGGGGTGAACGCCGGGACGCCGAACCTGCCGTAGGTGTTCAGGATGCCGCCGGCGAACGCGGTCAGGGAAATGAAGAACAGGTAAGGGAAGGTCAGCCGCAGCATATCGCTGGCGATGCCCAGCTTCTCCGGGTCGTCCGAGAAACCGGGCGCGAACAGCAGGATGAACAATGGCGCTGCGACGACGCCGACCAGCGTCACGAGGAACAACAGCGCGCCGAGGGTGCCGGCCACCCGGTCCGCCAGCACCTTGACGTCCTCGTGTGACCCGCGCGACTGCGTTTCCGCGAGCACCGGGACGAAGGCCTGCGAGAATGCGCCTTCGGCAAACAGGCGGCGCAGGAAGTTCGGGATCTGGAAAGCCACCACGAACACGTCCATGCCTGCGCCCGCCCCGAACATCCGGGCGAACACGACATCACGCGCGAACCCGAGCACGCGCGAGGCCAGCGTATTGCCGCCGACGACGGTGGTGGACTTCGCGAGGCTCATAAACAATCCGACCCGGTTGCGATGGGCGGCATCATAGTGCAGTCGCGCAGCCGGCGGCGACTCGCGTCGCGCCCCGGGCGATTCGCGCCTCGTGCTTCGAGTTCGCCGGCTCGTTCAGCGGCGGCGGCCGGCAAGCTTTCCGAGCACGTCTTCCAGCGCGACGCCGCGGATACGCAGCAGGACCAGCAGGTGAAACACCAGGTCGGCCGCCTCCGACGCAAGGCCATCCGCGTCGCGCGTCACCGCGGCGAGGGCCGTCTCGACACCCTCCTCGCCGACTTTCTGCGCTGCGCGGGCGGGGCCCGCGGCGGCGAGCCGGGCCACATAGCTGTCCTCGGGCCGCTGGGCGAGTCGGGCCTCGATGACACTTTCGAGTTCGTCCAGCAGGGTCGCCGTGACCGGTTCGCCGAAGCAGCTGCGCGTCCCCAGGTGGCAGGTCGGGCCAGCCGGCTCGGCGCGCAGCAGCAAGGTGTCATGATCGCAGTCGCTGCGGATCTCCACCACGCGCAACACGTTGCCCGAGGTCTCTCCCTTGCGCCAGAGCTCGTCACGGCTGCGGCTGAAGAACACGGCCTCGCCGCAGGCCAGCGTCGCCTCGTAGGCTGCCCGGTTCATGTAGCCGAGCATCAACACGCCGCCCGTGACGGCATGCTGGACGATCGCCGGCACCAGGCCGTCGCTCTTCGCCCAGTCGACGCTGTCGATGTCGGGAGCGTTCATTGCCGCACCTCGACACCGCTGGTGGCAAGCAGGGCCTTGAGGTCGGGAATGGCGATCTGACCGGAATGAAAGACGGTCGCGGCGAGCGCGCCGTCCACCCGGGCCTGGTGAAAGACTTCGATGAAATGACGCGCCTCCCCGGCACCGCCGGAGGCGATCAGGGGAACGGTGCAGGATTCGCGCACCGCGGCCAGCTGCTCCAGGTCGTAACCGTCCCGCACGCCGTCGGAATCCATGCAGTTGAGCACGATTTCCCCTGCGCCTCGCTCCTGGACCTCACGCACCCAGTCGAGGGTCGCGCGCCGGCCATAGCGGGTACGCTCAGGATCGCCGGTGTGGCTCGCGACACGCCATTCGCCACCCTCGCGGCGGCTGTCGATCCCGATCACGACGCACTGGCTGCCGAAGCGGCGCGCCAGGGTATCGACCAACTCCGGCGTCTCGAGCGCGGGCGTGTTGATGCTGATCTTGTCCGCGCCGTCGGCGAGCACCGCCTCGGCGGCCGCGACGTCGCGGATCCCGCCGGCGACGCAGAAAGGAATGTCCAGCAACTCCGCGACCCGCGTCACCCAGCTGCGATCCACGCTGCGCCCGGCCGGGCTCGCCGCAATATCGTAGAAGACGAGTTCGTCGGCGCCCTCGTCACGGTAACGTCCCGCCAGTTCGAGGATGCCGCCCATGTCGCGGTGGTCGCGGAACTTGACCCCCTTGACGACGCGTTCGCCGCGCACGTCGAGGCAGGGAATTATGCGTTTTGCAAGAATGAGCGGATCTCCTCGTCCGTGATGCGGCCATCGAGCAGCGCCTTGCCGATGATCGCGCCGCTCGCTCCCGTGGCGCGCAGCGCCTCGACGTCGGCGATGTCGCGCACACCGCCCGAGGCCTGCAGGCGAATATCGGGATAGCGCGTGGCGCAGTCCGTGTAGAGCGCGATGTTGGGCCCGGTCAACGCGCCGTCGCGTGCCACGTCGGTACACAGCAGGTGTCGCAGCCCGGCTTCCCGGTAAGCCTCGATCGCATCCCACAGGGACAGCCCCGCGTCCTCGGTCCAGCCGCGCGTCCTGCACCAGGGCACCCCTTCCCCATCGATCTGCACGTCGAAAGCGAGCACCAGCCGCGCCGCGCCGAAACGCGGGAACCACTCGGCGACTTCGTCCGGCCGCTCCGCCGCCGCGCTGCCGATCACCACCCGGCCAACGCCTGCTGCGAGCATGGCCTCTACGTCCTCGGCCGTGCGGATGCCGCCCCCGACCTGGATGCGCCCCCGTGCCAGCCCGGCCATGCGCGCGATGACTTCGCGGTTGCCGCCCGCACCGTCCCGCGCGCCGTCGAGATCCACCACGTGGACCCAGTCCACGCCCAGCGAAAGATAACGCCCCGCCAGGTCTTCGGGGCGCGCCTCGTACTCGGAGACCTGGTCGAAACGCCCCTGGTACAGGCGCACGCAACGGCCGTCCTTGAGGTCGATGGCAGGGATGGGTTTCAGTGGCATGGCGGGACGGGATTCCTGTGGATCAGAGCGCGAGGAAGTTCTGCAGGACCCGCGCGCCGGCGGGCCCCGAGCGTTCCGGGTGAAACTGGGTGCCGTGAAAATTGCCGTGCGAAACCACGGCGGTGAATTCCCCGCCGTAATCGGCCACGGCCACCGTATCGGGAGCGACCGGCGCGGCATAGCTGTGCACGAAATAAAAATGTGCGGCCGCGGGCAAGCCCGCGAACAGCGGGCAATCCGGCGAGAGCTGCGTCAGGTTCCAGCCCATGTGCGGCACCGGCCGGTCCGGCGCGGCCAGCATGCGCGCGACACGCCCCGGAACCAGGCCCAGGCAATCGCGCCCGCCGTCCTCGTCCGAGGCCTCGAACAACAGCTGCATGCCGAGACAGATGCCGAGCACCGGTTGGGTGAGGCTGCGCACGACTTCGGCCAGCCCGTTGCGCTCGAGCCGGTTCATGGCGTCGTCCGCGGCGCCAACGCCCGGGAGAAACACGTGGCTCGCGCGCCGGATGAGGTCCGGATCGGCGCTCAACGGCGGCGTGCAGCCCAGGCGCCCGAGCGCGAAGCGCAGCGAACTGATATTGGCGCCGCCGGAATCGACGATCACGGATTCGCCAATGCTCATGCCAGGATCCCCTTGGTGGACGGAATGCCGCCCCCCTCCTGGCGAAAGGCGTCGCGCAGCGCGCGCCCCAGCGCCTTGAATGACGCCTCCACCTGGTGGTGGTCGTTCTCCCCTGCCAGCCGCACGTGAATCGAGGCTCGCAGGCTGTCCGACAAGGAGCGATAGAAGTGCGGCACGAGCTCGGTCGGCAGTTCACCGACCCGCTCGCGCTGGAACTCGCCCTCGAATACGAGGTACGGCCGCCCGCCGAGGTCCACCGACAGCTCGGCCCGGGCCTCGTCCATCGGCAGCACGAAACCGTAGCGGCGGATCCCGCGCCGCGCCCCCAGCGCCTCGCGCAGCGCTTCGCCGAGGGCCAGGGAAACGTCCTCGACCGTGTGATGCTCGTCCACATGCAGATCACCGCTGCACTCGATCTCCATGGCGAAGCCACCGTGCTTGGCAATCTGCTCGAGCATGTGATCGTAGTAGCCGATGCCGGTGGCCGCGCGCACCGGGCCATGCGGATCGTCCAGGTCGACCTCGACCCGGATACGGGTCTCCGCCGTGCCGCGCACCACGGTGGCGCGCCTCAGCCCGCCCAGCACGCGGCGGGCGACCTCCGGCCAGGTGAGGCTGTCGCCCGTCCCGTCGCCGACCTTCAGCCCAACCAGCCCGAGGTTCTCCGCGAAGGCGAGATCGCTGTCCCGATCGCCGATGACGAAACTGCGGTCGAGATCGGGCGGATGGCGCGCGATGAAACGCGTGATCAGCCCGGTGGCCGGCTTGCGGCACGCGCAGCCGTCACCGGGAAAGTGCGGGCAGATGAACTCCGCCTCGAAACGGATACCCTGGCTGGCGAACAGCGCGATGATGAAATCGTGGGTGCGCTGAAAATCCTCCTCGGGGAAAGAGTTCGTGCCGCGCCCGTCCTGGTTGCTCACGAGCACCAGCCGGTAGCCGGCATCCACGAGTCGGAGCAGCGCGGGGATCACGCCCGGCAGCAACCGCACCTTGGACACGGCATCGACCTGCTCGTCCGCAGGTTCCTCGACGAGCGTGCCGTCGCGATCGATGAACAACAACAGCGCTCTATCCATTCACTTGTCCCCTGGTCGCGCCACCGGGACGGCCGAGCGCCCTCAGCAGCCGGCGATTCTCGGCGGCCGTGCCGACCGTGATGCGCAGGCAACCGCGCAGGCGCGGCTGGCTGCTGAAATCCCGCACGAGGATGCCAGCCGCCTCGCAAGCCGACATTGCACGGGATGCATCGGCGAAGCGTACCAGCAGGAAATTGCCTGCGCTCGGCCACACCCGCTTCACCTCCGGCAGGCTTCGCAGCGCGGCGGAGAGTTGTTCCCGGCGTCGCACGACGCCCGCCGTGCGACGGCGTGCGCCGGCCAGCTCGGCCGGTTGCAGCCGCCGCAAGGCGGCCTCGACGGCCAGCGAAGGCAAGGGATACGGTGGCGCGAGCCCGCGCAGCGCCGCGATCAGCTCGGGGGCCGCCAGGATCGCACCGATGCGCGCACCCGCCAGGCCCCAGGCCTTGGAAAGCGTGCGCAGCAACACGAGGTTCGGCAGCGCCGCAAGCCGTGGGGCAAGACCGTCGAGGGGGGCGAACTCCACGTAAGCCTCGTCCACCACGACCATGCTGCGCCCCTGCAGTGTGCGACACAGCCGCTCCACTACGGCCGGCGCAATCGTGTTGCCGGTCGGATTGTTGGGCGAACAGAGAAACACCAGTTTTACGTTCGGGCGAGCGTCAGCCGCGCTCACCACGGCCGCGGCGTCCAGGGCGAAATCGCGCTTCAGGGGCACTTCCACGACGGCCGCACCCTGCAGGCGCGCCGCGACAGAATACATACCGAAAGTCGGCGGACAGACGAGCACCGCATCCTCGCCCGCGCGGCAGAAGGCGCGCACCAGAAGATCGATCGCGTCGTCGCTGCCGCGGGTGGCGAGTATGGCTTCGATCGGCACCGAATAGAGTCCCGCGAGCGCTTCGAGCAAGGCCGCGGGACGCGGATCCGGATAGCGGTTGAGGCCGTCCTCCGTGTCATCCCAGGCCGCTCGCCAGGATGACTCGTTGGCATGCAGTCGCAGCACGCCCCGACGTGGGGAGCCGGCCGCATACGCCGCGAAATCCCGCAACTCCGGGCGCAGCAGTTCTATGCTCGAAGTCACTGGCTGGTTCCCGGCCCGGGTTCGTCCGTGGCATGCATTGCCAGCGCCTTGAGCCGCAGCTTCACCGCGAGAGCGTGGGCGTCGAGCCTCTCCAGTTCGGCCAGCGTGCGGGCGGTCGGCCCGATCAGGCGGAATCCGGCCGGGCTGGCCTGCTGCACCGAAATGGCCAGCTGGAAATCGCCCACCGACAAACCGCTCCAGGCACGGGCATAGCCGTAGGTCGGCAAAACGTGGTTCGTGCCGCTGCAATAGTCTCCCAGGGATTCCGGCGTCCAGTCCCCGAGGAACACGGAACCTGCCGTCTCTACCTGGGGCAGCCAGGATTCGGCCTCGGGCACCTGGACTATGAGATGCTCCGGCGCATAGCGATTGCTGATGGCGAAGGCCTCGTCCAGGTCCGCGGCCAGCAGCGTGCGGCCGTGTTTCAACGCCTCGAGCACGACCGCGTTGCGCGGCAGCAGGGCCAACTGGGTCGCGATCGCCGCATCGACGGCATCGGCCAGGCCGGCCGAGGTCGTGACCAGCATCACCTGGGAATCGGGACCATGCTCGGCCTGGGAAAGCAGGTCGGCGGCCACAAAGCCCGGGTCGGCCCGCTCGTCCGCGATCACCAGCACCTCCGACGGCCCGGCCGGCAGATCGAGCGCCGCCCCGTCGGGATCGCGGGACACCTGCATCTTGGCCTCAGTGACCCAGGCGTTGCCGGGGCCGAATATCTTGTCCACGGACGGAATCGATGCCGTGCCGTACGCCATCGCCGCAACCGCCTGGGCGCCGCCGGCAAGGTAGACCGCATCGATGCCGCAATAGCGTGCCGCCGTCAGCACGGCCGGATCGGCCCGCCCGTCCTTCTGCGGCGGTGTGCACAGCACTCGCCGCGGACAGCCCGCGAGCGCAGCCGGAACCGCGAGCATGATCACGGTGGACGGCAGCGGCGCCGAACCCGCCGGCACGTAAAGCCCAACGGCACGGATCGGCCGGGTGATGCGGCGGCAGACCACGCCCGGCATGGTCTCGACCTCGATCGGCGGCATGAGCTGTGCGGCGTGGAATGCGCGCACGTTGTCGATCGCGATGCGCAGCGCGCCGCGCCGAGTCTCGTCGAGCGACGCTTCTGCCGCATCGAAATCCGCCGGCGGCACGCGCAGCGCGTCCAGGGATACGCCGTCGAACCGGGCTGCGAACTTCAGCAGCGCCGCGTCGCCGTCGCGGCGGGTCTCGGCGATGATCGCCGCGACCTCGTCGGCCAGCGCTTCGCGCCGTGCCGCCTCCGGGCGCGCCAGGGCCGCCGCGCGTCCGGGCTCGTCGAGTTCGGTCCAGCGATAACGACGGAGGATCGGATTGGTCTCAGGCAAGCATCTTCTCCACGGGCAACACCAGCATCGAGCTTGCGCCCGCGGCCTTCAGCCCTTCGAGGGTTTCCCAGAACACGTTTTCGCGACACACGGCATGCACCGCAACCTTGTCCTCCCGTCCTTCGAGCGGCATGACCGTCGGCGATTCACTGCCGGGCAGCAGGCGACGAATCTCGGCGAGGGCAGAGCGCGGCGCGTGCAACATTATGTACTTGCTCTCCCGCACGCTCAGCACGCCGCGCATGCGACTGACGAGCCGCGCCGGCCAGCCCTCGGCCGGGCCGCCGTTGCTGGAAATCAGCGCCGCCATGCTCTCGAACACCACCTCCGCTTCCACGAGATCGTTCGCCAGGAGCGTCGAGCCGGTGGACACGAGATCGCAGATGACATCGGCCCGCCCAAGGCGCGGCGCAATCTCGACCGCGCCGGACAACATGACGATCTCGGCATTCACCTGCTGTTCGTCCAGCCAGTTTTGCAGGATGCGCGGGTAGGTCGTGGCGATGCGCAGCCCCTCCAGGCTTTGCGGCGAGTTGTAGTCGAAACTGCGGGGCACGCCGATGGACAGGCGACAGCGGCCGAAATCGAGTTCCAGTTCGGGTCGGACGTCCATGCCGTCGGCGACTTTCTCCCGGAACACGTTCATGCCCACGATGCCGAGATCGCAGATGCCCTCCGCCACCAGTTCCGGGATATCGTCGTCGCGCACCAGCAGCACGTCCACCGGCATGTTCTCGCCGAAGCAGATCAGCTGGTCGCGACCCCGGCTATAGACGAGTCCGCAGGTCTCCATCAGGTGAAGGGAATTATCGGTAAGCCGACCGGATTTCTGCACCGCGATCTTGATGCGCTGCTGTGGCGGGACCGTCATTTGTTTTCTCCATCCAGTCGTTCGGCCACGGCGAGGTAACCCCCGTTACCGTCGGCCAGGAAACGGGCGACACGCCCGATCGTCGTGACGCTGATTCCGGTCTGCTCGTTGATCTGCCGGTAACTCAGCCCCCGCCGCAGCAGGCCGACCACGCGCCATCGATCGACCAGTGCCTGGAGCTCCGCCGGGGTGCACAGGTCGTGGAAATAGCTGCGGGCCTCGGCTGCGTCGCGCAGGGCAAGCACGGAACGGTACAAAGCCTCCTCGGCACGCTGCTCATCGAGCTTGGATGGTGCGCTGCGATTCTTCATAATGGGGGCTAAGCTGGGTTATGTGCTCAAAGGCTTTGCGTTGTCACAGCGTATTAATACGCTAGTACATTGAAACTGGCAAGCCCGGAAAGCCGAAAGCAGCTACGATCCCCGGCCATTCGGCATCCCCGACCGATGGTCCGACATCCGATTTCCCCCCAGGAGTTATAGGCATGCGCAAGTTATCCCTCACGGTCGGCATGGCCGTTCTCTGCCTGCTTTCAGCCCAGGCCGGTGCGGCCGACGTTGAAGCCGGCAAGGCCAAGTTCCAGCAACTCTGTGCGACCTGTCATGGGCCCGCCGGGGCCGGCGACGGTCCCGCCTCCGCCGCGCTGAATCCGAAACCCCGCGCACTCTCGGACGCGGAATGGCAAGCCTCGGTCGATGACGAGTATCTCGCCAAAGTGATCAAGGAAGGCGGTCCGGCGGTGGGCCTCTCGCCGATGATGGTCGCGCAACGCGGCCTCAGCGACGAGGAACTCGCCAACATCATCGCCTACATTCGCAGCCTCGGTGATTGACCGTCGCGGCCCGGCCGGCCGATGCCGGCCGGGCCGCGTTGGCTTGACAAAGCAATGCGCCTCGACGACGATATGCGGCTCCGCGCGGCGGACCAGCAGGTCTCGCGCACACTGACGATTCAACGGGAGTCGGTACTTTGGCGAACATCAAGTCGGCCCAGAAACGCGCTCGGCAGAACATCAAGAACAGGGCCCATAACATGGCGATGCGCTCGAAGATGCGCACGTTCCTGAAGAAAGTGTCGACCGCGATCGAGTCGGGCGACCGGGCCCAGGCCGAGGCCAGCTACAAGGCCGCGGTACCGGTGCTCGATTCCATGGTCAACAAGGGCATCGTGCACAAGAACAAGGCGGCACGGCACAAGAGCCGGCTGAATGCGCGCATCAAGGCTCTGTCGGCCTGAAGCGCCGCCCGGGCAGGGCCGTTCCCAGACACTGAAAAGCCGGCGCATGCGCCGGCTTTTTGTTTTCCCGACCGCGTCGCGGCGGTCCTAGACGGGACGCCCGTCGCGCTTGCCCGGCGGCAATTTCGCCAGTGCCTCCGCCCTCGCCCTGGCCTGGGCCTCGAGAAATTCGCCGACGGCCGTCACGAGCGCCGCAGTACCTTTCCCCGACAGCGCCGAAACTACGAACACCGGACCCTTGTGATCGATCGCCACAGCGACGCGGCGCGCCAACTCCTGTTCCTCGCCATGCACCAGCTTGTCGATCTTGTTGATCACCAGCCAGCGCGGCCAGGCGGCGAGTTCGTCGCTGTAAGCCTTCAGTTCGTGGATGATGTCGCGCGCGCCCTGCTCCGGGGACTGCTCGCCCTCGTGCGAGGACGCATCGACGATGTGCAGCAACAGCCGGGTGCGTTGCAGATGGCGCAGGAAGCGCGTACCCAGTCCATGACCCTCGGCGGCGCCCTCGATCAGTCCCGGAATATCCGCGATGACGAACGTCTTGCCTTCCTCGAGTTCCACGACGCCGAGATTGGGGTGCAGGGTGGTGAACGGGTAATCGCCCACCTTGGGGGTGGCCGCGGTCACGGCGCGCAGCAATGTCGATTTGCCGGCGTTCGGCAGGCCGAGCAGCCCCACGTCGGCGAGAAGGCGCAACTCGAGTCGCAGGTGACGCAACTCGCCCGGCGTGCCCGGTGTGAACTTGCGGGGCGCCCGATTGATACTGCTCTTGAAATGAGTATTGCCCTTGCCGCCGATGCCCCCCTGCGCGACCAGCAGCTTCTGCTCCGGCTCGACGAGGTCGCCCAGCACTTCGCCGGTGCTTTCCTCATGGACTACGGTGCCGACGGGCACCGGGATCTCCACCGACTCGCCGCCGCGACCCGAGCAGTTGCTGCCCATGCCGGGCGCCCCGCTGGCGGCGCGAAACCTGCGCTGGCGGCGGAAATCGGCCAGCGTGTTGAGGCCGGCATCCGCCACGAGCCAAACGCTGCCGCCGTTGCCGCCATCACCGCCGTCGGGACCGCCGAAGGGAATGTACTTCTCCCGTCGGAAACTGACGCAGCCATTGCCGCCGGCGCCGGCCTGCACGGTGATGGTGGCTTCGTCTACGAATTTCATCTGCTGCCCCTTGCGCTCATCCCTTCCTGCCGGCCGCCGCCTCGATCGCGGGGCCTGTAAACGAGAAGACCCCGGACCAGAGGCCGGGGTCTTCTCAGCTTAACAACAACGGGCTGGCCTACTCCGTGACGATGCTCACGAACTTGCGGTTACGCGGCCCCTTCGTCTCGAATGCCACCTTGCCGTCCGCCTTGGCGAACAGTGTGTAATCGCGGCCGCAGCCTACGTTGACGCCGGGATGAAAGCGGGTGCCGCGCTGACGCACGATGATGTTGCCCGCCAGTACCTGCTCACCGCCGAACTTTTTGACGCCAAGTCGCTTGGACTCGGAATCGCGGCCGTTGCGAGTACTGCCGCCTGCTTTCTTATGTGCCATTTCGCATTACCTCCGCGGTATCCGCCCCAGCTCAGCTGGCGGCGATGCCGGTGATCTTGATCTGGGTGAAATTCTGCCGATGGCCCTTCGTCCGCCGGTAATTCTGGCGACGATGGAACTTCACGATTTCCACCTTGCGCGCCTTCCCCTGGGACATGACGGTGGCTTGCACCTTGCCGCCCTCGAGGTAAGGCTTGCCGACGCTGACGTTGTCCCCGTCGCCGACCAGGAGAACCCGGTCGAACTCGATACTGGCGCCTTCCTCGGCGTCCAGCTTCTCGACACGCAGGACAGCGCCCTGGCTGACCCGGTACTGTTTTCCGCCTGTGGCGATCACGGCGTACATGGATGCTCCCATAAACACGCGTCCAGGCCGGATTGGCCCGGAGAAAGCCGGCTATTCTATGGATTTCGGCCCCGCGGGTCAAACCTTAGGAGGGGGAATCCGGCCGCCCGTAAAAATCGAATCTGCGAGTTATCGCGCAATCCGGGATAATATCCCGTCCGGGCACACGACGCCCGACTCAGCGCCAAGAGCGAACATGTCCACACCACTGACCGCCCCCGATCCCGAAAGAATCCCGGCCTTGCTGTCACTCGAGCAGATCAGGGTGCTGGTGGCCAGGGACCTGCAGGACCTGGATCGATGCATCGCCGACAGCCTGAGCAGCGACGTCATGCTGGTCAACCAGGTCGCCCATCACATCGTCACCGGTGGCGGCAAGCGGCTTCGGCCCTTGCTCGTGTTGCTGGCGGCACGTGCCTGTGGCTACGCAGCCGGCGCCCACGTGCAGGCCGCGGCAATCGTGGAGTTCATACATACGGCGACGCTGCTGCACGACGACGTGGTGGACGGCTCGGACCTGCGCCGCGGCCGGGACACCGCCAACGCGGTGTTCGGCAACGAGGCCAGCGTGCTGGTCGGCGACTTCCTCTACTCCCGCGCCTTCCAGATGATGGTCCAGATCGGCGAAATGCGGCTCATGGAGGTGATGGCCCACGCCACCAACGTGATCGCAGAGGGCGAAGTCCTGCAGTTGATGAACTGCAACGATCCGGACACGGACGAAGACCGTTATTTCGAAGTCATCCGCAACAAGACGGCCAAGCTGTTCGAAGCCGGTGCGCGGGTGGCCGGCATACTCGCGGGCGCCGACGAGGACGCCGAGGCCGCTCTGGCGGACTACGGAATGCGCCTCGGCATCGCCTTCCAGCTCGTGGACGATGCGCTGGACTATGGCGGCGCAACGGCAGAGATGGGCAAGAACATGGGTGACGACCTCGCGGAAGGCAAGCCGACGTTGCCGCTGATCCATGCCATGCGCGAGGGTAGCGCTGCGCAGCGGGCGACGATCCGGCGTGCCATCGAGCAGGGCGGCCTCGAAGAGCTCGACTCGATCCGCGACGCTATTGAATCCACCGGATCGCTACACTACACTGCCCGGCTTGCGCGCGAGCAGGCCGAGGCCGCCGTGAACTCACTGGCGGCGCTTCCCGAATCGCCGTTTCGCGATGCCCTGGCATCCCTGGCGCGCATTGCCGTTGAAAGAACGGCCTAGTAAAGCGGTTCCGATGACCGTCGACGGGGTGTAGCGCAGCCTGGTAGCGCGTCTGCTTCGGGAGCAGAAGGTCGGGAGTTCGAATCTCCCCACCCCGACCACTCGGCCTGACGGCGCCGCCTCAGGACGCCACCTGGTAGACGTGCATATCCCGCTGCGGGAACGGAATGCTGATGCCTTCCTTGTCGAAGCGCTTCTTCATCGCTTCCTGCAGATCAAAATACACACCCCAGTAATCGCTGCTGCGCACCCAGGGGCGCACGGCAAAATTCACGCTGCTGTCGCCCAGCGTCAACAGACCGATGGTCGGCGCAGGGTCCTCGAGCAGGCGCTCCTCTGCATCCAGCACTTCCTTGATCACGCGTTTCACATGATCGAGGTCATCGGAGTAGCTGACACCGAACTCGAGGTCGAGCCGGCGCGTGTCCAGCGCGGAATAATTGGTGATCGTGCCGCCAGTCACCTGGGCATTCGGGATGACGATGATCTTGTTGTCCGGCGTCCGCAGGGTCGTCGTAAACAGGTGCAGATCGACAACCGAGCCGGCCACCCCCGCGACCTCGACGTAGTCTCCCGCCTTGAAGTGACGGAAAATGATCATCAGCACGCCGGCCGCAAAATTCGCCAGCGAACCCTGCAGGGCCAGGCCGATGGCCAGGCCGGCGGCACCGAGCACGGCGATGAAAGACGTGGTCTGCACGCCCAGCTGGCCGACCGCGGCGATGACGACCATGGTCAACAGGCCGAAGTAGATGATATTGCGGAAGAAACCGATCAATGTCGGATCGGTGTTCGCGCGCTTCATGCCGGCCTCCAGCAGCCGGGTCACACGGCCCACCAGCCAGCGGCCGACGACGAATACGACGATGGCCGCGAGCAACTTCAGGCCGAAGGCGGAGACCGCCGCCACCAGCGCATCCATGTTGTCCTTGTTGAGCAGGCCCGTGATTTCTTCCATTTTCCCGACTCCTTTGATGCGGAACTGCCCCCCGTGACAGCTGGCATAGTCTGCCGCCAGAAGGCGCCGCGCGCAAAGGTTTTGAAGCCAATCCAGGGCGATCAGCGTCAGAAAGGCTCCGCTACCGCCACCAGCAGAGAGGTGGGACGTCCCGCGCGAAGCAGTTCCAGAACGAAACTGTCCGCATCCGGCAGCCCCCGGAGTGCCGCCATGAAGGCCTCCGGCTGCCGGGCCGGCGCACCATCCACGGCCACCACCACGTCGTCAAGCTGCAAACCGGTCGCGCTCACCGGGCTGCCGGGCTCGAGACGCGCGACGGCCCAGCCGATCACCTCTCCGGCCCGGCTTATGGGCACGAGATCGATGCCGAGGGCGCTCGCCTGGGGGTTCTGCATGATGGCGCGCAGCGCGGCCGGCGGAAGCCGGACACTGTGCATCGTCGGCCTGAACGCTTCCGCCGTCAGCGGATGGGGGCCGCCCGCAGTACCGCTCGCGAGTCGCAGCTGGCGTTCCGCCATCCCGCAAGCCAGCCGGGCGCTGCTCGCATCGACGTGCAGGAGTCGGCAATCGCCGACGGACTCACCCGGCACGGTCCACGCCTGGCCGGCCGTCGACTCCAGCAGGGCCGCGGCATGACCCGGCGTGACCAGCGTCGCTGCCAGCCGCGGCAGCGGCTCGGCGAACGCCCCGCACGGCATGACCAGCCCGAGCACCAGTCCCGCCAGGGCCGGGGCGCGCCGCTGGCGATCCCACCTGGCCGTCACGCGGGGAAGAACTCGATCGGCTTGGTGGTCGTCACGGTCGCCACGTCCTTGTCCTCGAAGCGGAACATTTTCACCCGTGCCACGAGCCGGCGCTCGAATTCCGCATCAAGCAGTTCCGAGGACACCACGTTGCAGTCGGTCACCTCGCCATCGGGCGCGATGGTCAACTCGAGAACCAGCCGGCCCCGCAGCGTGGGATCACTGCGCAACGCCCGGTTGTAGAGCGCGTAGATGGCGGCCTTGTTGCGATCGAAGACCAGTTCGATCTCTTCACGACTGCGGGCATTCAGACCATCGCCGCCCCGGCCGCTGCCGCTGCCCGCGCCCGCACCGCCGCCGCCGCCCGAAGGCGCGCTGACCTGCGTCACCGTCCGTCCGCCCAGACCCGTGCCACCCGTGTTGCGCGACAGCCCGGCCGTGTTGATACCGCCACTGGCTCGCCCACCCTGCGCGGTAATGACACTGCGCTCATTGTGCCGGGTCTCTCCGGCGCCGGCCGCGAGGCCGTCTGTATTCGTGGCCGCGGCCACCGCGTCGCTGGCACGCAGGTCGGCCAGGGTGTCCGCAAATGCCATGACGCCCTTGCTGGCCGCACGCTCGCGCGCGCTGGGCACGGGCGGCGCGGGGGTCTCCGGTCGCGGATCAGGCACGGGATCGGGAACCGCGGCCACCTGCTCCTCGACCACCGGCTGCGGCTCGGGTTCCGGTTCGGGCGCCGTCACAGGGGGCGGCGGTGGCGGCGCGCGTTCGATCAGCAGGCGCGCATAGCGCTCCGGCACTTCCGGCGGCAGCAGGGAATCGCGCTCGGGAATCGGCAGCCAGGGCACGAGCAGACCCAGCAACAGCGCCACCAGCGCCGTGCGGCCGGTGATGCGCCGAAAGCGCTGCTCCACGACCGGATCCAGGCTCCAGGGCAGCTCCGTCCAACGTATGGCGGTCGTCGTCATACAGCCTCCCTCAGGCAGCGTCAGCGCTGCGTTGCACGACGGCCAGCGAAACGCGCCCGTAGTCCGCGCGGGTGCAGGTCACCATGACCTTGCGCAGCAACCGGTAGGGCAGGTCGCGGTCGCCGAGAATGGTCACTTCCGGAGACAAAGCCTCATCGGCCCGCAAACGACGCGCACTCAACTGCTCGAGCGCCGCGGCGAGTGCCGGAATGAAGTCGGCATCGGCCGCCATGACATCTGCCGTAACGGCCACCACTTCGCCCTGCACTAGAATCGCGTCGGTGCCGACGGTGACCACGACGGTTTCCCGCGGCGGCTGTTGCGCCAGCGAATCAGGCATCTGCATCGATTTCGGCGTGGTGAGTTGCTGCACGTCGGAGGAGTTGACGAGCAGGAAGAACACCAGAATCGTGAAGATGTCCATCAGCGAGACGAGGCTCAACGGAGCCCCGCGCCGACGCTTGTGATGCGCCTCCATGCGGCGCGCGCGATGCGATGCTTTCATTTCCGACCTCCCGCCGGCGGCGGCGCGTCACCGATGGAGATGTCCGGGAACAACTCGGCCGAACCCTGCTCGACCCGGGCCACGCGCAGCGTATCCATCACGTCCACCAGGCGCTGATAGTCGATGTCGGGTTCGAGCAGGATCATGGCTTCGCGCGTATCGGGATGCCTGAGCTTCACCTGGGCGAGGAATTCGGACAGCGCCGCATAATCGAAGCGCCCGTCGCTGTCCGCCTCGAACCGCTGCAACAGGCCGCTGCGCCGGTCGCCGACCTCGAGCGCCGTTTCGCGGACGACGACCTCGAGATTGAGCCCGGTCTCCTCGGCCGCGGTGGTCTCCGCGCTCGGCCCGGGCAGGCTCAGCTCATGGACAGCGATCCGCGAGAACACCGCCGTGATGAGGAGGAACGGGACCAGCACTACCATCAGGTTCATGAAGGCGGTGATGTCCAGTTCGCCCGGCTCGCGCTGTCGCCGGCGGCGCTTCAGCATGCGCATCTCAGGCGCCCGTCGCCTTCGGCTGCGCGCCACCGGGTTCGGTCACGGCATTCAGGAACTTCACCGCGGCCATCTCGAGACTGTCGACGATCTCCGTGGTCTTGCTCATCAACACCGTGTGCGCCAGCAGCAGCGGGATCGCCACCATCAGGCCGAACGCCGTGGTGTTCATCGCCACCGAAATACTCGCGGAGAGCATGTCGGCTTTCTCGGCCGGATTCGCCGCCGCCACCGCGGTGAAAGCGCGAATGAGCCCGATAATCGTGCCGAGCAGGCCCAACAGCGTGGCGATGTTCGCGAAGGTCGCGAGGTAATGCGTGCGCTTCTCGATCCGCGGCAGGGTCTCCAGCAGGCTCTCCTCCATGGCTTTCTCGACGTCATCGCGCCGCCGGGCCGTGCCGAGGCGCGACAGCCCGTAGGACAGGATGTTGCCGATGGCCAGCTTGGAGCGTCCGGCGACGGTCATCGCCTCCGCGTATTTGCCCGCCTTGACCATGGGCATCAGTTGCAGCCACAGCTTGCGGTTGCTCGCCCCCGTCGCGGACAGGTAGACGTATCGCTCGATCGCGATGGCCGCCCCGAGCACGAGCACGATCACGATGGGGTACATGAACACCCCGCCCTGTTGAAAGAAACCGACTATCGTCGTGTAAACATCCATCACTCACTCCTCCTCACTGACTGCCGGTCGGCGTGTGCCGTCCGGGACCTGAAAATGTTCCTCACGCGCGGCCTGCAGCGCCTCGCGCTGGCGAACTTCGCGTCTCATCACCAGCCGATCGACAGGGCTCAATGCCTCGTCCAGCAGGCTCCGCGCCGGGCGCCCCGGCAACTCGCCGGGCGGTGCCTTCTTCCACGGCACGATGGCCATGATCCGCGGCAGCTCGCGATTGCCGGTGACCTTGGCGGTCTCCAGCTCGAGCCGCTCCTCCTCGGCGGCCAGCGACAAAGGCGCACCGCTCGCGGCGATGAGCAGGACAATCGATGCGATGTATGGCCTGCGAACGTTCATCTCGTCGCCACCCGTGAAGTGCTGCGCAGCTGCAGTTCGGCGACCCAGCGCGCGACCTGCTCGTCGGCCTCGCCTCCGCCGACGAGATCGAGGTAGCGTTCGTAGCACTGCAGCGCCTCGGTGGGCCGACCCAGGTAGAGATCCAGCAGCACACCGCGATTCCGCCACGCCAGCGCATAGTCGGGTTGCAGCGTGAGTGCCTCGCGATAGGCTGCATCCGCTTCGTCGAAGCGGCCCTGCCGGCGCAGCACGATCCCCAGTTCCGCATGCGCCACGGCGTCGCCGGGCGCCAGCTCGAGGACTTCCCTGAAGGCCGCCTCCGCTGCTTCGAGGCGGTCCGCGGAGGCGTGCAGGATGCCCAGGTTCAACAGCGGCCCGGACAGCTGCGGATAATCGGTCGCCAGTCCGTCCAGCAAATGTTCAGCCTCGTCCGCAACCCCGGCTTGCAGGGCGCGTGCGGCGCGGTCGAACCGCGGGTCGCCGGACAGATCGTCACCGGCGCCGGGCAAGGTCGCGCACCCGGCGAGCAGGAGCATCGCCATCGCGGCGGTTCCGACAGCGGCCCGCCGGATTCCCGGCAGTCCCCGCAGCTCGCTAGCGCAGCAGTTCGACAACATGCTCTCCGGTCTCCTTGCGGTTCCAGCGGGCCGGCACGAGTTCCGCCAGCGTCTCGAAACTGGCAATCACCCAGCGGTCGTAAAGGCCAGCGCGGGCCCGCGCCGCATTGGCCTCGTGGATGGCGATGGCGTCTTCCTCGAAGGGGAAGGCCTGCTCCTCCAGGAGCATCACGTACTGTTCGAGCGTGTCCTCGTCCAGGTCGGGCGGCGGCGGTGAGTCCAGCAACGCACTCGCCATGCCGCGATAGATCTCCGCCATCCGGAACGCGGCCTCGGTCGTCACCTCGGCCACACCGTAATCGGCCGCCGTACCCAGCTTGTCGACGGCCGCACGCATCCGGGCCGCCTTCTCCGGCACCGTTTTCTCGAGCGGCAGGTCGAGCGCATAGCTCGTGAAGCGCTCGACGACCGGCATCGCCAGTTCCAGGCTCGCCGCGGCCGCCAGTGTCCGGCTGCGGGCGTTGGCCAGCTCGCCGGCCTGCTCGTGCGCGCTGACGATCGATTCCAGCCAGCGCGCCCGCGCCGCATGGTCCGCGCGCATGTCCGCACTCTCGGCCAGGCGGTGACGCGCTTCGAGGGCCGCATCCCAGGGTGTCGGAAAGCGTTCCAGGTAGTCGCGCAACGCCTGGTCGGCCCGCTCGGCGTCGCCGGCCTCGGCGTACAGCTCCGCTGCATGCCACAGGGCGGCGCGGCGGACTTCTTCGCTTTCAGCTGGCAGGCGGGACACCGCGGCAAGCGCCGGCGCGGCGCGCTTTGCGTCACCGAGTTCGACCAGCGCGGCTGCGCGACTGACCTGCGCCGCCGCCGCCAGGGCGTGCCCAGGCCAGCCGCCGATGAAGCTCTCGTAGGCCGCGGCAGCGGCGGACCATTCCGCCGCACTGAACAGCAACGCAGCCGCATCGTACTGGCCGGTGGCGGCCGCCGGGCTGGACGGCGCCGCCGCGGCGATCCGCTGGAAGTGCGCGACCGCCGTGGCAAGCTCGCCCGCTTCAGCAGCGGCCTGGCCCTGGCGGTAGATGCTCGCCGCCAGCCGTTCGCGCACCGTGGCGGCGAGTTGCGGGTCGGCGTCGTCGGGATTGCCGCCCGGCTCGACAGCGACGGCTCGCTCGGCTTCCCAGGTCGCGTAGTCGGTCTCCGCGAGCGCGTAAGCCCCCAGGTCGAAGGCGGCGTGCGCACTGACCAGCAATGCGGCCGAGCGGGTCGCGGCGTCGACCGATTCCCGCGCCAGCACGCGGGCGGAGGCCGCCCGCGCAGACTCGAGTTCACCGAGCTTCATGAGGCGCTCGGCGGCCTCGAGTTCGACCTGCGGTGCGCGGGGGTCCGCGGCGAAAGTGTCGGAAAACGCCAGCGCGGCCTCGACCACGGAGGCGGACGTGGTGGAGGCAACACCGCTGTCGTCGGCAGCGGCCGAGGCGGCCATGTCACGCCGCGCGACCACCGCCGCATAACCGGCCTCCGCCGCGCCGGGATGCTCCCCATAGCCGTAGGCCACGGCCCAGTAGGCTTGGGCGGCCGCCATGAGCGCACCCTCGCCGTAGTGCAACTCGGCGAGCAGAAAATGACGCTCGGGCGCCTCGGCGGCTGCCGGGAATTCCTCGAGCCAGCGGCGATACCAGTCCGCCGCCACCGCCGCGCTGCCCTCTCCTGCCTGGAACGCGGCATGATGATGCGCGGCCAGGGTGTCGAGGCTCACTTTCAGGCGTTCCGCCACCCTCCCGTGAGCGGCCGGATCGCGACCCTGCCACCACGCCCGGTGACGCGAGAAATTGGCGGCAAACACTTCCATCGCGGCCAGGGCCTCGCCCGTGAAGCCGCCGTCCGACAGCGCATCGATGGCCCGGGCCTGCAACACCGGCGCCATATCGTCCAGCGGGGCGCGCACCGCCCAGGCGCTGTAGGCGGCGGCCGCATCCGTCCAGCGTTGCTGCTCGACGTACATCGCGCCCAGCCGTTCATAGACACGCCAGGCCCAGTCCGGGTCCGGCGCATCCCGGCCGTCGAGCCACCGATCGACCGTGGCGGCACCCTCGAGGGCGGAGAAGCCGATCGCCATGGCGCGGAAACTGTCGTCGACGAGCTCCCGCCCCGCGCGATCCAGCGCCTCGAGATCGGTCGTGTTCAGGCGTTCGCCAATGACGGTGGCGAACGGGGTGAAGCTCTGCTCGTGCAGTGATTGCTTGAACAGGGCCCAGCCGAGCTTGTAGCGCGACTGTTCCGCAAAAGGGCCCGCCGGCTCGAGCGCCAGGCTCTCGAGATAGGCCTGTTCCGCGGCGATCCAGTCGCGCGCCATGAAGCGCATCTCGCCGATCCTGAACCAGGCCTCGGGGGCCAGCGAAGATGCCGGGCGGGTAGCCACCAGTGCCTCGAGCACCGCCTCCGCATCCCCGTCGCGCCCTGCCATCGCCTCCGCGCGCGCCAGCTGGTAGCGCCAGTGATCCCGCCACTCGGGATCCGCGCCGCCGAGCGCGGGATCTCCGAGCAGGTCGCGATACAGACGGATCGCCTCCGCCAGGTCGACATGCGGGGACGCACCCTCCATGAGCGCGACCTCGGCAGACTCCAGGCGCAGGTCAGCAAGCCGACGCAATGCCGTCAGGCGCATCCCGGGATCCGCCGCGGCGGGCGAATCCAGGAACGCGGCATAGGCGTCAGCGGCGGCCGCCGGGTCGGGCGGGGGCGGGGCCGCATTCGGTGCCGTGACAGTGGCGTCGATGTCTGCGACCGTGGCAACCGCCGGCTCGGGCGCGCGCGCGAAGGGCCACAGGCCAGCCATGACTATCAGCGCCGCGACGCTCACGGGGAATTCTCCGTGGCCGGTCCCGGCAAGCTCTCGCGAGCCGCCCGTGGC
>Ga0102941_1000014_pt1 | contig 55965 bp, 59 predicted proteins | sample SalPonR2_C_D2_MG_FD_79281 | JGI IMG/M metagenome (GOLD analysis project Ga0102941, IMG submission 79281) | Salt pond soil microbial communities from South San Francisco under conditions of wetland restoration - Salt Pond MetaG R2_C_D2_MG | ecosystem: Environmental > Aquatic > Marine > Intertidal... | reverse complement strand
GGCCCTACCAGGGCCGAGAGGATACGGCCGCTGCGGTGGCGCGAGATCTCGGTGCCCGCCTGGTCGTCGAGGGGAGCATCGTGCGAAACCAGGCTGGCTGGCAGGTCACGGCGCGCCTCCTGGAAATGCCAGGTGGACGGGTTCTCTGGCTGGACACTGCGGAATCCGCCGCGGATGGATTCCCCAGCCGCCATGTGGCGGCGCAACTTGCGGAAAGCCTGGCGCGCGCCTGGGCCGCGCGATCCAAAACCCGGGCATTGTACGAGCCTGCAAAGTAATTTCAGCGAAATTTCAGGCAAATACCAGGCGCTTCCCATGGCCGGCGAGGCGCCCAGCAGTCATGGTGACCTCACGACCCATGACATCGAGGGAAATTTCAATGTTCAAACTGAAACTTTCGACGATTCTGCCGATTCTGCTTGTCGCTCTGCTGCCCGTCTCCGCCCAGGCGGAGGATTTCGAGACCGTGAGCCCCGGGCCTGACGCGGCGAAGATCAGCGGGAGGCCGGGCATCGAAGTTCAGGATATCTATGCGGTGAACTTCATCGAGATCAACGGCCAGAACATCATCCCGCGGAGCATCCTGTGGCTCGAGCCGGGCAGTTACACCATCAAGGTCCAGATTCTCGCCACGCAACCCCGGCCGCCGGCCTCTCGGGCCAAGAGGCACCAGGACTACCCCGGCCATAACGTCATCGAACTGGAACTGGAGGCCGGAAAAACCTACGAGATCCGCGCTCGTTTCAATAAGGGAAGCGAGGGGCCTCCGTACAGCGTGATATTGCATCGCGTCGAAGAATAGACCCGTCGTCGGATAGCACCTCCCCGGGGCTTTCGCTATAGTGCGGCCACCGTGCCTATGACTCACGCATGCCGCCGATGGCCCCGGGGATACCGCGCATGACCCGGTCTTCCGTACACCGCAACTGCGGAACGGCGATGCACGCTGCGCCGCGCGCCCCCGACGAGCAGGTCACGCTGGCCGCGGAACTGTGTGCGCAACGCGGCGCGCGCCTCACGGCGATCCGGCGCCTGATTCTCGAGCTGTTGTGGCGGCGCAACGAGCCGATGGGCGCCTACGAGCTCATCGATGACTGGAAGCGGGCCACCGGACGGACGGTCGGCCCGCCGACCGTGTATCGCGCTCTCGAATTCCTTATTGCGCAGGGCCTCGTGTCCAAGCTGGAGAGTCGCAACGCCTTCGTGCCTTGCGCGCACCCCGAGCATCACCACATCTGTGTGTTCTTCATCTGTGTAACCTGCGGGGCCTCCACCGAGCTCGAGGATCCCGATATCGAGGCGCAGCTGTCGCGCGATGCCGCCACGCTCGGATTCCGCATCGGTCGCCGGATCGTGGAGGTCCAGGGCACGTGCGCGACGTGCGCGGGAAAATCAGGGATGACACAGCACGCCTGAGCCCCGGATTCCGGGGTCAGGTCAACCGAACCGAGGTCAGTGCACTCCGGACCGGGTCAGGCGCGAAACGACACTCGCACGCGGGCCACGCAGTCGACCTGCCGGCTGGCGCGCACCAGTCTGTCGGCTGCCTCCCGGGCGTCCTCGATGCTGTCGAAGGCCGCCAGCGGCAACTGGAGCTCGAGGTAAGCCTTGCCGTCGAGGTAATGAAACATGGCGTCGTCCGGTGCGAGCGTCACGCCCACTTCCTGCCACCGCGGCTCCAGTTGCGCCAGCAATGCCTCCCGTCCCGGGAGATGACTGCTCGGCGCCGCGCGCTGGTCGTCTTCCGGGTCGATGTGTACCAGCACGTCGTCGAGATCTTCGTGATTGGCCTTCAGCACGTCGGACACCGCGTCACTGATCCGGTGTCCTTCGGAGACGCTGATGCGCGGCGCGACCAGCACGTGCACGTCCGCGAGCAGGACGCTGCCCATGCGCCGCGTGCGCAGGGCGTGGGCGCCGCGCACTCCCTCGATGCTGCGCACGATGGCCAGCAACCTTTTCTGCTCCTCCGGTTCGACTCCTGTATCGATCAACTCGAAAGCGCTGCGCCAGATCATCTTCGCGCCCATGCGGCCGATCAGCACGGCGACGAGGATGGCGGCGGCCGCATCCATGAATGGCAGGCCGGCCAGGGTGGCGCCGACCCCGACCAGCACCACGATCGAGGAGACGACGTCGGAGCGGTGGTGCCAGGCGTTGGCCTCGAGCAGTCTGGAGCGCACCTTGCGCGCGCTGCGCATGGTGTAGTGATAGAGCGCCTCTTTGGAGACGATGGCGAGCACTGCGAAGAACAACGCCAGCGGCGTGGGGGCAAGCAGGGCTTCCGGTGACAAGAGGCGCCGTACCGCGTCCAGCACGATGCCCAGGGCAACTGCGAGCAGCACCATCCCCACCGCCACCGTGGCCAGCGTTTCGATTCTGCCGTGCCCATAGGGGTGGCGGGCATCGGCGGCCGCGTTCGCCTTGCGGGAGGCGAACAGCACCATGAAGTCGCTGGCAAGGTCCGACAGCGTGTGGGCGCCGTCGGCGATGAGCGCCTGGGAATGCGTCAGCACGCCGCCGACCAGCTGCGCCATGGCCAGCCCCGTGTTGATGACCGCGCCGGCAAGAGTGACACGCCGCATGATGCGGTAGCGTCCTTCTCCGGGACGGCCTGCGGAGGTAGCTGTCTCCATGGAATTAGACTCCCGGGTCCCGCGCGATCCGTTCCGGAGGCGGAAAACCTTGAATGTACAGGTTTTGCGCGCCGGACAAGTTCACATTTTGACGGTAGACTCGGCGGTTTACCATCATTGAACCCTAGCTATTACGGAGGTCGGCTTGCTTCCCGTCAGGAAATTTCCAACGTATCTCCCTTTGCTGTGTGCGGGCGGCCTGCTTTTCGCCGGGCTCGCTGCCGGTGCGCCGGCGCAAGGCCGCACGCTGGGCGGGGTCGAGTTCGAGTCCTGCGTGCTGACGGCGGCCGGACTGCCCCGCCCGACCGAGGCCCAGTGCGCCACGATTGCCGTGCCCGAGGATCCCGCGGCGCCCGACGGCCGCATGATCGACCTGGCGCTCGCCTGGATTCCGGCGGATGCCGAACCCGAGCCTGACCCGGTGTTCCTCATCGCGGGGGGGCCCGGGCAGTCCGCGCGGGACAGTTACCCGGGCGTTAGGTTTGCATTTCGCGACATATCTAGAAGCCGGCACATCCTGTTGCTCGACCAGCGCGGCACCGGCGGATCGAACCTGCTGGCCTGCCCGGAGATCGATGCGGACGACGAGTCCGTGGACATCACGGACCTTTCGATGCAACAGATCCAGGAGTACGCCGAGGATTGCCGTGACGAGCTGTCGGAGAAGGCCGACCTGCGTCTCTACACGACCGCGGAGGCGGTGTTCGATCTCGATTTCGTACGCCGGGCGATCGGAGCGGAGCAGGTGAACCTCGTGGGCGTCTCGTATGGCACACGGGTCGCGCAGCAATACGCCAAGACGCACCCCGAGCATGTCCGCACGCTGGTGCTGGACGGGGTCGTGCCCGCGACGCTGGCGCTCGGAGGCGAGCATGCGGCGAATCTCGAGGCCATGCTGGAGAGGCACTTCGAACGCTGCCGGGAAACCCCCGCCTGTGTCGAGGCGCTCGGGGATCCGCGCGGGAACCTGGCCGCGGTGGCAGCCCGCCTGCGTGCCGGTGGCCAGGATCCCGTGCGTTATCGCGATCCGACGAGCGGAGAGTGGCGCGAGGAGACCCCCGTCTACGAGCACCTGTCGGCGGTGTTGCGCATGTACGCCTATTCGCCGCTGACGGCTGCGGCATTGCCTCTCGTGCTCGACCAGGCGGCGGCCGGTGACTATGCGGCCCTGATGGCCATGGCGGACATGATGATGAGCCAGCTCGGCGGGCAGATCGCCTCGGGAATGCACAATTCGGTGATCTGCACGGAGGATGCCGATGACCTCGCGAGGGTCGTTGACGATGGCGCCGCGGGCACGGTGCTGGGCGACGAGTTTGCCGAGCTGCTGTTGACCCAGTGCGAGATCTGGCCGCGCGGCACCCTGCCCGAGGATTTCCGCACTCCCCTGGCTGGCGACATCCCGGTGCTGTTGATCTCCGGCGAGTACGATCCCGTGACGCCGCCGCGCTATGGTGACGAGGTGGCGGCGTCGCTTGCTCGCGGGCGTCATCTCGTGCTGCCGGGGCAGGGCCACAGCGTCATGGGCGTCGGTTGCATGCCCAAGCTGGCGGCCCAGTTCATCGAGACGGCCGATGCCTCGGAGCTCGATGCGAGTTGCCTCGACCGACTGGCGGCCCCGCCGCCTTTCTCCGGCCTGCATGGCTGGGAGCCTTGAACGGAGTATCGCCGCAATGATCAAGGTGAATGACCTGCACAAGACCTTCAAGGCCAAGACGGGGCTGGTACGCGCCGTGGACGGCGTCAGTTTCGAAGCGCCGGACGGCCGGATCACGGGCCTGCTCGGGCCCAACGGCGCCGGCAAGACCACGACGCTCAGGATGCTGTACACGCTCATGCGCCCCGAACAGGGCACGGTGCATGTTGACGGGCTCGATGCGGTCCGGGAGGCCGCCGCCGTGCGCCGCAGCCTCGGCGTGCTGCCCGACGCGCGCGGAGTCTACAAGCGGCTGACGGCGCGCGAGAACATCACCTATTTCGGCCGCCTCCACGGCCTCGACGCGGACACCATCGCGTCGCGTACCGACAGGCTGGTGGCTGCGCTGGGCATGGAAGACTTCATCGATCGCCAGTCCGAAGGCTTCTCGCAGGGCCAGCGCACCAAGACCGCGATCGCACGCGCGCTGGTGCACGACCCGAAAAACGTCATTCTGGACGAGCCCACCAACGGTCTCGACGTCATGACGACGCGTGGCTTGCGGGACTTTCTCCTCACGCTGAAGTCCCAGGGCCGCTGCGTCATCCTGTCGAGCCACATCATGCAGGAGGTCGGCCTGCTGTGTGACCACATCGTGATCATCGCGAAGGGCAAGGTGACGGCCCAGGGCAGCGCAGACACGCTGCGGCGCCTCAGCGGGGAGGAGAATCTCGAGGACGCGTTCGTGCGTCTCATCGGTTCCGAGGAGGGCCTCGCCGCATGAGCATCATTTTCACCGTCATGCGAAAGGAACTGCTCGACCTGTTCCGTGACCGGCGCACGGTCATGCTCGGCCTGTTCATGGGGCCGTTGCTGTTTCCGGCACTGATCCTCGGGATTGGCGCGATGGCGGAGTCGCGTGCCAAGACGCAGCTGGAGAGCACGCTTGAGCTCCCCGTGATCAACGCGGAGCGGGCCGCCAACCTGGTCGCCTACCTCACGACCCGCGACATCGAGGTGATCGATCCGCCGGAAGATCCGCAGCAGGCGATTCGCGACCAGGTCTATGAGGTGATCCTGAGCATTCCCGAAGACTACGCCGAGCGCTGGCGCGCCAGCCGTCCGGCGCTGGTCGAAGTCCTGTACGACAGTTCCCGACAGGATTCGCGGATTCCGGTATCCCGCGTCGAAAGCGCATTGCGCTCCTATAGTCGCGAGGTCGCCACGATGCGACTGATGTTGCGCGGCGTCGATCCCTCGCTGGGCGAAGCGCTGGTGCCGGGACGGCGCGACGTGTCCACGCCGGAGGCTCGTCGCGGCATGGCCCTGGCTTTTTTGCCGTATCTGCTGATCTTGAGCGCATTCCTCGGCGGCGCCTATCTCGTGATCGACGTCACGGCGGGCGAGCGCGAGCGCCAGTCCCTCGAACCGCTGCTGGCGACACCCTCGAGCCGCGAGGCCATCATGAGCGGCAAGATCGCGGCCGCATGCGCCTTCGGCATGCTGAGCCTGTTGTTGATCCTGTTGAGCTTCAAGCTGAGTTTCCAGTTCGCGGGCAGCGGTCCCTTTCGTGGCGTGGACGTCTCGTTCGTGGCGATGCTGAAGCTGTTGGCGATCCTCGCGCCGATGGTGTTGATCGGTACGACCTTGCTGACCCTCATCGCGGCCAGCGTGAAGTCGGTGAAGGAGGCGCAGAGTTACATGAGCGTGCTCATGCTCCTGCCGATCATCCCGACGATCGTGCTGTTGATCAGTCCCGTGAAAAACCAGTTGTGGATGTTCGCCGTGCCGTTTCTCGCGCAGAACCAGGCCATTCTCATGGTGCTGCGCGCGGAAAGCATTTCGGTGCTCGAATGGATGGTGTACGTGGGCGCGGGCTTTGGGCTCGGCTTGCTGCTGTGGCTGGTGGCGGCGCGCCTCTATCACCGCGAGAAACTCGCCATCAGCGCTTGAGGAACAAGCCCGCGTGTTGTCGCTGATCCTCGCCATCCTGTTCGCCGGCCTGTTCTTCTGGGGCGTGCTGATCTTCAACCGGCTGGTGCGTGACCGCAACCAGGTGCGTGCCGCCTGGAGCGACATCGACGTGCAGCTGACACGGCGTCACGACCTCGTGCCGCAACTCGTCGAGGCGGTGCGCGCCTACGCCGACTACGAACGCGCTACGCTTACCGCCGTGACCGAGTTACGCGCCCAGGCGGAGCGCGCCGCCCACCTGCCGGACAAGGCGCGCCTCGAGGACGAGATGGCGGCCGGCTTGCAGCGTCTCATCGCCCTTGCCGAGGATTATCCCGAGCTCAAGGCCGACGGGAATTTCCTGCAGCTGCAACGCGACCTCGTGGAGGTGGAGGACCATCTGCAGTACGCGCGCCGCTTCTACAATGGCGCGGTGCGGATCTACAACACCCGCATCGAGACGGTGCCGGACCTCCTGGTAGCCCGGCCGCTGGACTTCAGGCCCGCCGAGTTTTTTGCTGCAGATGACGAGCAGGCCAGGCTGGCGCCGCGCGTGGCGCTTGGCTGAGATGCTGCGCCGCTTCACCCTCGCGTTTCTGATCGCCGCCGGTGCCATGCCGGCCTGGTCGGCCGAGCGCATTCTCGGCTACCAGAGCGAGATCGAGGTCCGGGCCGACGCTTCGATGGAGGTCACAGAGACGATCCGGGTCCAGGCGGAGGGCGAGGCCATCCGGCGCGGCATCTTCCGTGACTTCCCGACCGACTACGAGGATCGTCTCGGCAACCGCTACCGCGTGGGCTTCGAGGTCCTCGAGGTTCGCCGTAACGGTGCCGACGAACCGTACCGAGTCGAGCGCCGCAGCAACGGCGTGCGGGTCTACGCGGGAAGCGCCGATCGTTTCGTCGAGCACGGGCCGCACGAGTACGTCATCCGCTACCGTACCGACCGGCAGCTGGGCTATTTCGAGAACCACGACGAGCTGTACTGGAACGTCACGGGGAACGGCTGGGACTTGCCCATCGAGCGTGCCGGCGCGGTGGTCCGCCTCCCGGCATCGATCCCGATGGAGGACGTCACCGTGGCGGCTTTCACCGGTGCGCAGGGCAGCACCGGGCAGAGCTTTGCGGCCGACATCGCCGGCCGGGAAGTGCATGTCGATGTGACCCGGCCTCTCGGGCCGCGGGAGGGATTGACCCTCGTCGTCGGCTGGCCCAAGGGCCACGTGCATGAACCCGGACCTGCCGAGCGCATGGAACGGACGCTGCAGGACAACCGCGGCCTGTTGATCGCGGCCACCGGGCTTCCGCTGGTGCTCGGCTATTTGTTCTGGGTGTGGTGGCGTCATGGCCGTGACCCGCGTCCGGGGGTGGTGTTCCCGCACTACACGCCGCCGGGCAACTATTCGCCGGCTTCGGCGCGATACATCAGGCGCATGGGCTACGACGGCCGTGTCTTCACGGCCGCGGTGCTCAGCCTGGCCGTGAAGGGCCACCTGCAGATCGAGAAGCACGAGAAGAAGTACAGCTTGCGGCGAAGCGACTCTGATCAGCCGCTTGCCGCGGGCGAGGCCGCCCTGTTGCGTGCCCTGTTCGAGTCGGCGGACGCGGTCGAGATGGACAACGAGAATCACGCCATGATCAGCGCCGCCCGCAGTGCTCACCGCCGCGCCCTGCAGCGCGACTACCGAAAAACCTATTTCCTCACGAATTCGGCCATGCTGCTGCCTTCTCTCGGCGCGACCATTGCGCTGGCCGTCGCCATCGGCCTGCTGGATGCCTTCCGGCCGCTCGTGTTCGTCCTGTTCGGCCTGGTCCTCGTGGCGCACATCGTGTTTCTCTACCTCATGCGCGCCCCGACCGCGCGAGGCCGCACGCTCATGGACAAGCTCGCGGGCTTCCGCAGTTACCTGGAGGTCGCCGAGAAGGACGAACTGAACCTGCGCAATCCGCCGGAGAAGACGCCGGAGCTGTTTGAGCGCTACCTGCCTTTCGCGCTGGCTCTCGATGTCGAACAGGCATGGGCGGAGAAGTTCGCCGGCGTCTTCGAGCGTCTCGAGGCCCGCGAAGGCGCCACGTATCATCCGGCCTGGTATCACGGGTCTTTCGACGCGCGCGACCTCGGCGGCTTCACCGCCGGCGTCGGCAAGTCATTGAACTCCGCTATTTCGTCCGCCGCCACGGCGCCGGGATCGAGCTCCGGAGGCGGGGGCGGGGGCTTCTCGGGTGGGGGTGGCGGCGGTGGGGGTGGCGGCGGCTGGTAATGACGGCCAGTGCTGCGGCCGCTAGTGGCGGCCCCGCGATCAGGCCCAGCCGATCTCGTCGAGATACTCGTCGTCGAGGCCGAAATAGTGGGCCAGCTCATGCAGTACCGTACGGCGCACCTCTTCGTGCAGCGCCTCCGGCTCGAGACCCAGCTCGAGATGCGGCTGGCGGAAGATCCAGATCGTGTCCGGCATGACATCGACGTAGTCGAGTCCGCGGTCGGGCAGCGAAATGCCCTCGTAGAGTCCCAGCAGCCCGTCGCCGTCGGGATCCTGTTCGTCGTCCGGCCATTCCTCCACCACGACCCGCAGGTTCTCTATCCGTGCCACCGCCCAGTCCGGCAGGCTGTCGAGAATCTCGTCTATCGCTTGTTCAAACTCGGCGCGTTCCATGCGTGCAGATTAACAGCTGCGGGGGTCTGGACTCAGGCCGCGAAGTGCCACAAAGTGTAGCCATGCCGCAGAAACGCGCCCTTGTCGTCGACGACTCACGTTCCGCCCGTGTCGCGTTGCAGAAGCTGCTCGAGCAGTACGATATCGCCGTGTCGTTTGCGGAGTCGGGTGAGGAGGCGATCGATTTCCTGAAGCACCAGGAAGCCGACGTGATTTTCATGGACCACAGCATGCCGGGCATGGACGGTTTCGAGGCCGTGTCCGTCATCAAGTCCGATCCACGGACCGCAATGATCCCGGTGATGATGTACACCGCCAAGGAAGGCGAGGTGTATGTCGGCCAGGCGCGCGCGCTCGGGGCGCTCGGGGTGCTGCCGAAGCAGGTGCAGCCGGGCGTGCTGTACGAAATGTTGCTTAAGCTCGGGCTCGTGCGGGAACGGCGCGCCGGGCGGCGGCGCGCTGCGGACCCGGCGGTTCCTTCCGCGGCGCCATCAGGCCCCCAGGACGCGACCGACCGGCTGCTGGAGCGTCAGGCGCTCGGCGCCTCGATTCAGGCGCTCGTCACGCGCACCCTGCAGGACCAGCACCTCGAACTGCGCTCCGACATCCTCGCGAGCAACCGCGATTTTGCCAAGCGGGTCGCGGAGGAAATCCATGCCAGGCAACAGGCGGACGAAGAGCTGCGCCAACTGGAGGTGCCGTCGCCACGCGGCCCCGGGCGACTCGGCGCGGCAGTGATCGCGCTGCTCCTCCTCTTGCCGGCAGGCATCATGGGGTTGCTGTTTTTCGAGGCGCGTGCGGACCGGAATGCCGCTCATCTCGAGACCGCCCGACTTGCGGACGACCTCGCCGCGCAATCCGCCGCGGTCGATGCCTTGCGCGCCGAGCTGCGTGACCGCGTTGACGCGGAACGCCTCGAAGCCGGGGGGCGATATCACGAACTGATCGACGCACTTGAGTGGGCGGTCAACCAGGACAACACTTACGGCTTCGACCAGATCCCGTTTGACGACGTGCGGCTCGAACGACTGCGCGAGCTGCTGGACCGGCTGGCCGGAATCGGATTCCGCGGCACCGTCCAACTCGATGCGCATCTCGGCGAATTCTGTCTGGCCCAGGACGGCACGGGCGGCTACCGTCCGGCGGATCCCGAGATTGCCGTCACGGAGTGTGCGCAACACGGTTATCCGCCCGGCCTGGCCGGCGGGTTAAGCGAGCGCCAGTCGGTGAGCTTCGCGAACTTTCTCGCCAGTTCGCCGCTGCTGGCCGACGGGGCCATCGAGGTCCGCGTCCGAGCCCGCGATCCGCGCGAGTCGGTGCGCCGCCATCCGTTCCCGGCGAGCATCCGCACCGCCGGAGAGTGGAACGAGGTCGCACGACTCAACCAGCGTGTCGAGTTCAGTCTCATTCCCGCCGAGTGAACGCACCGGACGCCAACGCCGACCGGCTCCGGGTCCAGGGCCTGTCCATTGGCGCCTTGCAAGACGTGTCGCTCGACGTGGCACCCGGCGAGATCGTCTGCCTCTCGGGTGAGTCGGGTTCCGGCAAGACCCGGCTGCTGCGCGCGATCGCCGATCTGGAGCCTCACGAGGGCGAGGCGATGCTCGGCAAGGAACGGCGATCCGCCGTGGCGGCGCACTGCTGGCGTGGGTGGGTGATGCTGGTCCCGGCGGAGAGCAGCTGGTGGGCGGACCGCGTGATCGAGCACTTCAAGGAACCGGTTCCCGGCAGTCTGGTGGCGTTCGGTTTCGGCGAGGACACCCTCGACTGGGAGGTCGCCAGGCTGTCCTCGGGAGAGAAGCAGCGCCTGGCCGTGCTGCGTGCGTTGTCCCACGAGCCGCGTGCCCTGTTGCTCGATGAGCCGACGGCTAATCTCGATCCCGACACGACGCTCACGGTGGAGTCCTGGTTGCGTGACCACGTGCGCGCACAGCGCATTCCGGTGATCTGGGCTGCGCACGACCGGGCGCAGATCGAGCGCGTCGCCGACCGCCACTTCACGATCCGTGGCGCAGCGCTCGAGGAAGAGTCATGTCGTCAGGACTGATCCAACTGGCTTGGTGGGAGTTGGCGACCGGCGCCTTGCTGGTCGTGGCGCTCGCCGTAGTGACGCATCTCGGTCGGCTCGGCCTGAGCCGCGACCTGCTTGTCGCCGCGGCGCGGATGGGCCTGCAACTGGCCATCATCGGGCTCGTGCTGGAGGCGCTGTTCTCCGTCGCCGCATTTCAGTGGGTGGCCCTGATGGCCGTCATCATGCTGCTGCTTGCAGGCCGCGAGGTCATGGCAAGGCAGAAGCGGCGCATGACGGGCGGGTGGGCCTTTGCCATCGGCACGTCCGCGATGTTCGTCTCATCTTTCACCGTAACGGTGTTCGCGCTCGTGATCGTCATCGGACCGGCGCCCTGGTACACACCCCAGTACGCCATACCCCTGCTCGGCATGCTGCTTGGCAACACGATGACCGGCGTGGCGCTGGGCATGGACCGGCTGACCGACAGCGCGTGGCGGCAACGCCCGGTGATCGAGGGCCGGCTCATGTTGGGCATGACCTGGAGCGAGGCGATCGGCGACCTGCGGCGCGACGCCATGCGCAGCGGCATGATCCCGATCATCAACGGCATGGCAGCGGCCGGCATCGTCAGCCTGCCGGGCATGATGACGGGGCAGATCCTGGCCGGGAGTCCGCCGGCGCTGGCGGTCAAGTACCAGGTGCTGGTGTTCCTGCTGATTGCCGTCGGTACCGGCTTCGGTACGGTCGTGGCGGTGCTGGCCGCGAGCCGCCGGCTGTTCGACGAGCGACAGCGGCTCCGCCTGGAACGACTTTCCTAGCTGGTCGGGATCATCACCGAGGTGGCCACGATCGCGTATTCCTCCAGCGGTCCCTTGATGGTGGCGGGATCCTCCCCGGCGTCCTCGGCGTAGTGGCGCGCCTGGGCCTCGGAGAGTGTCTTCCGTTTGAACGTGCCGACGATGGTCACGTCTTTGCCACCCGAATCCGTGGGGACGAAAAAGCTGTAGTCCACGAAGGTGATGCGCGCCACGGACTCACCGTCCTGGGCGACAAAAAAGCAACCTTTCTTCTGGCAGACTTTCGCGACCGTTGCGGTGGCAAGTACCTGCTGGTCGGCGTACTTGTCGCTGGCCGCGATGATTTGCGCCAGCCGCAAAGGTTCGCCTTCAGCGTCGATGGGCGCGCCGAAGACCTCGTAACCGTCACCTGTCTGCACGGGCTCGGAAAGCCGGATCGGTTCCTTGGCTCCGGCGGCGGAGACGACCAACAGGGCGAAAAGCGAAAGCGAAAGGGCAAGTGTCTTCACGGCGGCACCTCGGCAGTGATTTAAGTCCAGGCACGTCACCCGCAGGTGGCGCACTCTGGCGGCGTTCGGACAGGAAGAATACCAAGCAGGCGCCGGTTCACGCCACAGGCGTCGGACGCCGGGCAGGGACCAGCGCGCCGAAGGTGATCCCGCCCGCGGCCCCGGCAGCGACCATCATCATCAGCCCCGCAGCCTCGCGGGTCGCCGCGACGGGTGTCATGGGCAACAGCGTATTCATCAGGAAGATCGCCGCCCAGACGGCTGCTCCGCCCGCGAGGCCATAGAGTGCCGCCCGGGCGATACCGCCGGGCGCCAAGCGGCGCGCCAGCCTGGCGGCGACCGGAAAGGCGATGCCGAAGCCCGTGGCGACGATGAGTGCAAGTCCGGGCGCGAACCCCGCGATATCCAGCAAGGTCGTCTCGATGCGCAGCCCGGCCGGCACCGGCCCGTCGAGCGTGGCCACCGCTGCGAGATTGAACTGGGTCTGCGCGATGCTGCCGAGCACCGCCGCCACGCCTGCGGCAACCAGCCAGGCGAACAGCGATCGGACGTTTCTTTTCCGCTGCATGGGTTCCTCGTGGCGACAGTGTGCTGCGGTCATGCCCAAAAAGGCCTGCCGTGCTTGCTAAGCTTGCAGTGTCACCGATCGGAAAAAGATATCCAATGTTTGCACGTTCGACCATCTCCTGGCTCGCCGTGGTGCTGCTGCTGGCTGGCGGTCCCTCAATCGCCGCCGATTACCGCATCAGCACGGTGGCCGCCGGACTGGAGCACCCTTGGTCGATCGCATTCCTGCCCGGTGGCGACATGCTGGTCACGGAGCGCGCCGGGCGGCTCAGGCTCATCGAGGGAGGGGTACTGCAACCGTTGCCCGTCGGTGGCGTGCCCGAGGCCTATGTGCGCAGCCAGGCCGGCCTCTTCGATGTCCTGCTCGACCCGGAGTACGAGAAAAACGGCTGGCTCTACCTGTCGTTCGCACATGGCACGGGCCGGGCGAATTCGACACGCGTGGTGCGCGGGCGGCTGCGTGGCCAGTCGCTTGTGGATGTCGAGGTGCTGTTTACGGAACAGCCGACCCGCAACACGCCATTGCATTACGGCGGCCGCATGGCATTTCTCGGCGACGGCACGCTCGTGATCGGCCTCGGCGACGGGTTCGATTTCCGTGAAGAGGCCCAGCGAATGGACAGCCACGCCGGCTCCATCGTGCGCATCCGCCGCGACGGCGGCATACCCGAAGACAATCCCTTCGTCGGTCGTGACAACGCCCTGCCGGAGATCTACAGCTACGGGCACCGCAACGTACAGGGACTGGTCTCCGATCCACGCAGCGGCCGCTTGTGGGCACACGAGCATGGGCCGCGCGGCGGAGACGAACTTAACCTGATCCTGCCGGGACGCAACTACGGCTGGCCGGTGGCCACCTTCGGCGTCGACTACTCGGGCGCCCGCATCACCCCCTACACCTCGCGACCCGGCATGGAAGATCCCCTCGTGGACTGGACGCCCTCCATCGCCCCGTCCGGGATGACGCTGTACCTTGGCGAAGCATTTCCCGCATGGGACGGCGATCTGCTCGTCACGGCGCTGGTGGCCCGAGAGCTCCGCCGGATCGTCCTCGATGGGGAGGAGGTCGTCGACCAGGTTTCGCTGCTCGAGGAGATCGGTCAACGCCTGCGCGACGTGGAGGTCGGTCCGGACGGGGCGCTGTACATTCTCACGGATTCGCCACGTGGACGTGTGCTGCGGATTGCGCCGCCCCCGGCCGCGAGTCCGTAGCGACCTGCGACAGGTTTCCCGGCTGTCGCTTCAATGCAGTTTGTCGAGCAACGTGCCCTCGGCGATCGGACGCCCCAGCGCGAGGTGCAGTTGCACGCTGCCGTCGTCCGCGGCGCCGAGCGTCAAAAGCAGCGGCCCGGCGAGGGTGCGCGCCTGGAAAGAGAGCGAGGCGCCGAACAGGGTGTCCGCCGGTGCGGCGTCGAAACGCTCTGTGACGCGCAGCGCATGGAGTCCGAACCCGGCGAAGAACACTTGCCTGAACACGGCCTGGAGTTCGGCGACCTTGAGGGCCCAGACCGCGCTGCCGGACCAGTAGTTGGCGCCACGTGACTCGCCGCGTGACAGGGCCGGGAAGCTGCGTACGCCGCCGATGCTGAAATCCCGGTAGAGCGGCGGGTCGCCGCTGAAGGTCCTGCCGGCCCCGGCCGAGAGCTGCAACAGGCTGCCGCGCCACTGGGTGGCGTGGCCGATCACCGCTTCGGCCTGTCGATAGGACAGCTCGCCGCCCAGCCGGGTGCCCGAGTCCGTGTACATCAGCTGCACGTAGTTGCCACGGGTCGGCAGGATCTGCGTATCGCGCGTATCGTGAATGGCGCCCAGCACCAGGCTCGTGTCCCGTGCGCTCCCGAGTTCGACTTCGGGTATCGAACCGGTATCTTCCTCCAACTCCGCGACGTTCCAGCGCAGCCCGCCGTGCAGGCGCGTGTGGTTGCCAATATTCATGCCGAGGTCCAGCTGCAGCTCGGCCTCGAACAGGTCGTAGCTCGCCAGCCTGTTGCCGTCGTCGAAGATGTCCTCGATCGTCCGCCGCACCGACATCCGCGGCTCGACATAGAAGCGTTGCGCCACGTCGAGGGGCTGGTAGAACGCGGTTTCCAGTTCGCTCACCTGTCCGAGCTGGAGTGCGTTGCGCCATTGTCCGCCGAGGCTATTGAGCCACTCCCGTCGATGATCCGCACGCAGCGCGAACAGCACGTCGCCACCAGAGGAGCCCGCAAGGCCGAGGTCGAAGCGCAGGAAACTCGGTGTGCCACTGCGTTCCACCGGGTTGACCACGAGCCGCTGCGCGCCGCCCGCTGTCGGCTGCAGTCGGTAGTCCACACGCAGGAAATCGCCGCTGGCAAACAAAGCGCTCATGTCCCGCTCGAGCTCTGCCAGCGAGACGACGTCCCCCGGGCGGGTCTTCATGCGCGTGGCGAGGTAGTCGGCGGATGCGTAGCGCAGCGGCGCGAAGCGGATCTCCGCAATCTCGACGGGCCCGACCGTGTCCGCGTGGATGCCAGCGCGCCACCGCCGATATTCGTCCTCTCCGAGCGCGTAACGTTCCAGTTCTGCGGCCACCTTGCGGGTCGCGCTCGCGCCCAGCGGGATCGTCTCCGGCACCCGGTCGAAATCCGAGCTGCCGATATCGCCGACGGGCACGATGATAGCGACGTCCTCGTCATCCAGCGTGGCGAGCTGCGCGCGCTCGTTCGCTTCGACCACTGCATTGACGGAGCGGCCCACCAGCGCGAAAGGGGAGCGAAGCGTCTGCGGCTCCGGCGTGGGCAGCTTCAAAGCCACGGCGATCACGACATCGGCGCAGAGATCCCTGGCGACGTCGATCGGAAGGTTGCGGATCAGTCCACCGTCCACGAGCACCTGGTCATCCACCGTGACGGGCGCGAACACGCCTGGCACGGCCATGCTGGCGCGCATCGCCTGGCTCAGGTCACCCGAGCCGAGCACCACCATCTCGCCGGACCTGAGGTCGGTGGCCACGGCCCGAAAGGGAATCGGCAACTCGTCGAAGTCGCTCGTATCGCGGGAATCGCCGATGAGGAGGCGCAACAGTTCCTCGACGTACTGCGTGGACAGGAATCCGCCATCGCCGCGCAACCCGCCGCGATCGACGATGAAATCGATCGTGTTGCTGTAAGTGGCGCCGGTGCGCTTGCGTTGCATGGGCACCAGGTGGCGCCGGTCGCCGGCGCCGAGCGTCGCCGTCCAGTCGATGGCCAGCATTTCCCGCTCGATTGCCTGAGGTGGGACGCCGGACGCGAATGTTGCGCCCACGAGGGCGCCCATGCTCGTGCCGGCGACGCAATCGACGGGCACCCTGAGTTCTTCGAGCATCTTGAGCACGCCGACATGCGCGCCGCCGAGCGCACCGCCGCCGCCCAGGACCAGCCCGATCCGGGGTCGCTCGGCGTGCGCAGCGCCCATTGGCTCCGAAGCTTCGGCAGAGGCCGGAAGCATGGCTGTCAGTAGGCTGGCTAGAGCGGCGACGACCGCCCATCGGGAGGCAGCTCGAACGCTACTGTCCGCGCCGCGAGGCGTCGTCTTCATCCGCGCCATCCGTGGCCGTTTCGTCGCCCGGTGAAGCGTCCTGGTCGCCCGGCGGCTTCACTTCTTCGGCCGACGGGACCTCTTCGCCGTCCGGCCGCTTCACCTCTTCGTCGCCCGGCGGTTCGTCCTTTTCGGCCCGTGGCTCGTCTTGTTCGCTCGGCGAGACCTCTTCGGCGACCGCGGACTGCGTCGCCGCTTCTGCCGCGGTGTCTGCGGATTCGGCGGCTGCGGCCGAGGCAGCAGGGTTCCCGCCGAGACGACGCTGCTCAGGCTGGGCGAGAGAAGAGCTGGCGGACTCGCCACGGATCGCGCCCAGCTGTCGCTCGCTGCGGGCGAGGTGTTCGTAGAGGTCGCGATAGTCGGTCGTTACTTTATCGAACAGCTCGGCAGTGCGCTCGAAGTGCTGGCCGACCTCCTGGCGATAGTTCTGCAGGTCTTCGCGCGCCTCATTGCGTTCCTTCTCCAGTGCCGTGACGCGGGCTGCGGAGCCGGGCCAGAGTCGCGCGACACTGAAACCGAGCGCGATCCCCACAGCGACCAAAAGCAGCCATCCCACGGTGCTCATCCGGCAATCTCCTTGGTTCGAGTGTGTTTCGCGGCCGCAGGCTGCGGCCATTCCACTTGAGTATACCGTGGCCGGAGGTGTCTCAGCAGTCGCCGCGTGGACGGTGGGCTGGTCCGCGTCAACCGATAAAGGTGATGGCAGCCCCGTTGATCAGCACGTGCAGGGTATTGTCCACGATGATCATTAGCCAGGTCGCCATCCATGGTGGCGTGTCCGGGGGATAACCCGTCTGCTTGCATTCTTCCCATGGCCGCGATCCAGGCCAGGGTCGGTTCTTGAGCCAGATGACGTATCGAACGAGCCGCCAGCGATCGAGCGCGAAGTGCGAGCCCATGATCACCAGCAGGGTTAGGGGGTTCTGAGTCAGGAAAAGGAAAGGCAGCGTATACACGACGACGTGGACCAGGGCGGCAACATGGCTGCGCGTTTTCTCCCTGACCATCCATTCGCTTTGCAGCAGGTAGTCGCCGACCACATGGGCGACGAGCTGGTCGGCAGTGATCATCAATGGTCTCCGCGAATGCCCGTGTCGGGCGGGTTGGTGGACACTGGATCGTGGCCGTCAGTTCATGCGCCCGTGGTCCAGGGGTCGCTCGCGATGCATCAGGAGCCACTGGGAGTGCTCTTCCAGCGCGGCATCCCCCAGGGCTTTTAGAACCTGTCGGCGAACCTGGTCCGAACTCGCGTCATGCAGGCGCCGATGCGCATTGCGAAAAATTTTCGCCATGAACAAGTACTGCTTGATCAATTCCTTCTCGGCGCGTTTCTGTGCGTAGGCCTCGCGGACTGCGGCGACCAGCGGAAGCACTCCCATTAAAACGATGAAAAGGCTCTTGAGCTCCGCAGATATGTTGCCGCCGAGCATGATCAGCAGAAGCGTCACGGCAATGCCGCTCCAGAGACAGGTCGCGCCGATGATGCCCGTAATGCGACTGAGTTTCCGACGTTCTTTCGCCTTGCGCTCGTAATAGGCCAGCTGCCCGTTGCCGGAGCGTTCTCCGACCCATTCCCTCGCAGCAAACCCGAGACCTTCCCGGCTCGGCGGCAAGGCGTCGGACAACCTCCCCGTATAGCGCATGACGTTCCGTATCCAGCCGAGTTCGGCGTCCTGTTTCTGCAGGAAATTGTCATGGGCGAATTTGCTGTTGCGCCCTGAAGTAACGCCTGCCGACACCCAGTAGCACTGGACGCGAAGACCCTCGGCCAAGGCACGGTAGTCGAGGTACTTCCGATGCCACGCACGACGGTCCGCGAGCCGGTACACCAGCAATCCACCCAGAAAAAACGCCAGGAAGAGGTAGGCCATCACGTCCAAGCCATCGAAATCGGTATAGGCGATGAAGGCCAGGCCCATGAGTGCAGCAAGCGTGTAGATCGTCCGGAGCGCCCGCATGACCCGCACCTGGAAATGCACTGCAAGCCAGTCTGCCGCCATGAACATCGTATCGACAGTTTTCAGGACGGGCGCCACTGCCTGCGGCGTATCAGCCGGCAGCAATGACCAAGCCTGGGCGCGGATCTGTTTGCGGTGCCTGAGCACATCGCGGTTGAATTCCGCCATGCGCTCGAAAACCCGCCTGTATATCGCTGGCAGCTCCCGACTGCGAGGGGTGCTCTCGTCGGTCGTGAACCACCCCTCCTCGAGTGGCTGCATTCCGCTCTCGGGTGCGCCTTCCGGGCGATCGCGTGAACATACGATGTGGTAAACAAGGTCGCTCTCGTCTTCAGCAAGCACCTGAGGCTGATTCTCATTGCCCGACGTGAAGCCGGGCATGATGTCCCAGTGATGGAATTCCACCACCTGGGCCGTTCCGCCCAGCCGCGCAGAGGGCTTGCCGTCCCAGAGGGCGAGCAACACATGACAATGCGCGCAGATAAAAACACCGAGTCGCGCGTAGTGGGCAGCGCGCCGCGCGCTATCGAGACGGACGGTGTCGGGGCCGTCTCCCGGGAGCCAGGGCAGCTCGATGACTTCGGCGGAGCTGTACAGCGCCCTGAACGCGTGCCTCGATTCCGCAGATTCGAAGTCCTGTTCGTAGCTCTCGACTGCAAAGGGCAATGACACGATCAAGGGTATTCCGAGCGCCATTGCTTCCTCGGCGACGAGGCGGTCTGCGCCCTCCGCCAGGGCGCTCATGACGACCAGCGGCAAGTCGGGGTGCATCCGCTGCAGAGTGGCGAGGAAGGTGCGGACGCGGTCTCTCAGCCGCGGTACCTCCGCAGCTACCAGGTCGCGGTGACCGGTGACCCCGATCACGAGTGGCACGCGGTCCTTTGGCAGGTCGGGAATGCGCCCGGCAACGGCCTGGTCAGCCTGGATCGTCTTGCTGGACGGGCGTGCTGCGTTGCTCATGTGCAGGATATTACTGCATCGAGAAGGGAGATTGCGGCCAAAAAAAGGGCCCTCACGGGCCCTTTGGTCTGGCGAGGACACGTCGAGTCCCCGATCGTTTCATGCAATCACGGTGCAAAAGGGATCACTTTTTCTTCGTACATGAAGCGGATGTTGCTGGCTCGCATCAGGTGTTCCCCTTCATAGTTCTGGTAGGGAATTGTCGCGTATTCGGCGCGCCCCGCGAACTTCAGGAACAAATCGATGCTCTGCAGTGCCGCCTGGAACCGGCCGCGTTCATGGAAGCGGATTGCGTTGTCGACCTTAGTCTGCATTTTCCTGAGGTCGCCTCGCTTCAGCGCGACCCGGGAGTCCTCCACCGCAGCCTGCAACAGGAGGAGCTTGTAGCGGGTCAGGGCGACAAAGCGTTCATGGTTCCCTGCCGCGTTCTCGGCGAGACCGTAGCCGGGACCGAAATTGATGTGCATGCCGATTACGAAGTATGACGCAGTCCTGGTGAGGCCGCGCGAACTTCCGCATTCGAAAGTGAATTCACCGAGCGCCCCGGCGAACTGCCCATCTACGGAGGCGCCGAGATCATTTTCCAGCATGCTCTCGAAATCCGTGGCCTGCCAGGCAACGACATCCCGATACTGTGGGTCCACCGGCAACCCCGGCCCCTGTTCGGCCGGGCCGGTGCACTCGAACAGATTTCCGGGCAGCGCTTCGAGAGGCTCGTTCTCTACCAGGATGGTACCTCTCGAGACTTCGAAGCCATCACGATCCACCTCGACGACGAGGAACCTGGGAGAACCGCAAAGATAAGGCGGGATGATGAGATCCGGCCTGGGGTCATCCCCGTCGAACAGCACCAGTTGATCGACGCCGCAGCGGGCCGGATCGTCCGTGAACTCGAAGGTCCGAATGCCTATCGAAGCGCCATCATCGAGTTCCACGGGAGGCAGCCGGAAATTCTGGCCCTCCGTCGTCTCGCAGCCTTCGCCCTCGATGCAGGCTTCAGGATCGACGATCGTGGCGGTGTCGAACTCGATGACATAGCCACCTATGTTCCCGAGCGAGCCTTCGTCGTTCAACCAGGTCCATCCACAGCCCTTGCCGACGGGATCAGAGGGTACCTGGAATCCTCCCACCCAAATCTCCGTGACTACGTGAAGCAGCTCGACTGGGCCAAGCGTTACGGGACCTTTCCAGCTTACGTCGTGCGTCGGTCGTCCGCGGCCTGAAACGACCGGATCAGGGGACGAACTCCGGGAATATTTCGAGCGTTTCCGCTTCACCCTCGTTTTCCGGCGGGAAGACTGCGAACGTCGTCGCATCGCCATCCGCCAGCGTCACGGGAACGGGCCCGATGAGGGTGGTTTCCTCCGCGCCATCTTCAGAGCCGATCTCGGTGATCGTCAGGAAATAGTCGCCCGGCGGGCGCGGGGTATAGTTGGAGGCCGTGCCGAATGGCTGGCCAGGCAGTATCCGCGTCGCCGGAGACAGGGCTTCCTGCTCATCTGTCGTCAGGTAGACCAGCAGGAATTCCTGAGCGGGCGCCAGGTGGGCGAGCCGCACCTGGCTCTGGCCGGCAATGCTGCGGACCACGGTTTCGACGCGAAACGTCCGCGCGCTGGCCGGCGGCTCGACCAGGAAAACGTCGTACTGTACAGGCACCTGGTATTCGAATTCGTCGGTCGCGATCACTTCGGCCGGTGCCGTGCTGTCGCGGAACTGGAGTTCCGGTGTGCCCTCGGGAAGTGCGAGGCGCGCCGTGCGCGTACCGAAGGCGATATCGTTGAACAGCACCTGCTCCGGGTCGGTAACTGCCACCAGGTCTGCCGGCGGCGTGCCTGCCGATGCATGCCAGGCGCGTGCCGTGGCCGGCGTTCCCTCGTCATTGAATGACGTATTGATCGAGGTGGAACCGGCCATGAGAAACACGGGCGAGGGCCCGGGCAGGATGGTCGGCGCAATCGCGAAGAGCCATTCGGCGCCCGGCCCGGTCGCGAGCGGGAGCTCGGCGAACTCGATCTCCCCGGTGTCCATGACAACATCGAAGGTGCCGGCGTTCGTGAGGCGAATCCTGGTTGCGCCGAAGGGCACCTCGAGTGACTCGGAATGACCGAGCGGATCGATCGTCGCAAAGGGCGCCGTGGAGGTCAGCTCGGTATCGGGTGCGGTGACATAAACGTCGAGCGCCGGCAGCGACGGCGTCGCATGGGCGAACTGGAAATAGAGCGAGGCCAGCGGGCGCGGCCGGCGCGGGCCGACGACGGTGATCGCCTCGGGGGCGTCGAAGCTGCCGGCGAGGATGACTGCGGACAGGGCATCCTTCTCGACAGGCACGTCCACTGTGAGCAGCGTGCCGCCCACCTCGGCATTCGGCTCCAGATACTCCCCCGTCATCATCGCGGTGGAGCCTGCGCCGCTCAGCAGCGATTCGCCACCCTCGTTGGTCGAGATGCCGTAGGCGGTGTTGCGGCGGAACACGTAGTCGTCGAAGCTGACACGCACCACGGGGGCATCGGGGATCGCGTGCATCACCTTGAACCAGATGAAATCCACCCCGTCGCCGCCACAGGAGGCAATGCTGGAAAGCAGGACAACGGCGGCAAGCCGGGCGACTGGATGGCGCATGTTCACTCCGGGTTCGAAACTGGCGGCCCCGTCCGGGAGGCGGAGCCGGGAGCGCATTGTAACCGCGTGACAGTGGCGCCGTGGTCGTCCGGGCGGAATTCCGTCGCGGGCGAGGGATCGGCGCAGCGCCGCCCGATCCAGCTCAGCAGCGGCGCCCATTGCTCGATGTCGCGTCTCACCTGGTAGGGCTTGAACTCGTGGACGCCGAGTCCCTGCTGGGCCGCGTGGGCGTAGACCTGGCTGTCGCGCAGCACCGTCAGGCACGGGATTTCAAGCGTGTCGAGAAAGCGCATCAGGCGTGCCTGGGCGACGGTGCCGTGGCGGACGCGGTTGGCGATCACCGCGACGCGGCCCTGGCGGCGGTCTTCCTTGGCCACCAGCAACAGGTCGCGGATGAAACCCGCGGCGGCATGAATGTCGATGTCCGTCGCGCCGACGGGGATGATCACCGCGCGCGCCCCTCGGGTGTATTCCGTGATGTTTTGCGCGGGGACGGCGGCCGCGGTGTCCACGACGAGGTATTCGGTGCCGGGCGGAGTGCGCAGCTGCCAGCTGCGTGTCATGTGCTGGTTGAGCCGGAAGGCGGCGATGCCGTGGATCGCCGGGCGCGTGTCCGGCCGATTCGCCAGCCACCGGGTCGAGCAGCCTTGCGGGTCATAGTCCATCAGCGCAGTCGGGCCCCGATGCACGGCGCACCATGCGGCCAGGTTAGTCGCCACGGTCGTCTTGCCCGAACCGCCTTTGGGGTTCAGGATGACGAGGCGCCGGGGAACGCCCGGAAGATTTTCCGGGAGCATGCGTGGGCGCCGCTCAGCCGCCGGCCACGGCCGGGATGATGGCCATCACGTCGCCGGGGGCAAGGGGGGTGCGCCGTCCGTCGAGGCGTCGCACGTTACGCTCCCCGACGAACACGTTGACGTACGGCCGCAGCTCGCCTTCCGGCGTCAGGATTCGGGACAGTAGCGCCGGGCGCTCCTCGCCCAGGTTCGCGAGGGCCTCGCCGACCGTGGCCGCGGGAACGTCCAGCTCGCTGGCGCCGTCCGCGAATGGCCGCAGCGGCGCCGGGATCTGCACGGTTATCTGGTTCACTCCTTCTCCCGTGATTCCGACGTGCCTATCCTCGCCGAGGCGAGGACGGGCGCGCAAGCGAGGAGCGCCGCAAGCCTGGATCAATGCTCGATGCGCACGGCCTTGACGGACAGGATGCGAGGCAGGAATCCGGCGACCATCTCCCAGTTTCGCGCACCGTTAAGGCTGGCGAACAGATGGCCGCCCGAGGTACCGAAGAATACGCCGCCGGCGGCGTCGGTATCGAGTGCTTCGCGCAGCACCGTGATCCAGGCGTTCGCCGACGGCAGGCCGTCGCTCATGGACTGCCAGCTGCCGCCGGCGTCCCGACTTCGGTATACCCGCAGCCGGCCGTCCACGACGGCGCGCATGTGCGCGTCCGACTCGGGAACCTGGAACAACGCATCCGGATCACGCGGGTCCGCCGCGATGGCGTAGCCGAAGTTGCCGGGCAGGCCGGCCGTGATCTCGATCCAGCTGCGCCCCCCGTCGTCGCTTCGCCATGTGCCGTGGTAGCACTGCCGGTAAAGCCGGTCCGGATTGGCGGGATGCATCACGAGGCGATGCACGTTATGGCCGCTTTCGGGATAGGGCGTCGGCAGGTTCTCGGCCCTCACGCCCTTGTTGGCCGGAACCCAGCTCACCCCCGCGTCCTCGCTGCGGTACACGCCGCCGGCGGACACGGCCACCCACAATCGTTGTGGATCGGTTGGATCGACGCAGATCGAGTGCAGGGAAAAGCCGCCCTGGGCCGGCTCCCAGGTGTCTCGCGTCGGGTGCTCGTTCAGCGCCGCCACGGGATGCCAGCTCGCAGCCCGATCGTCGCTGAAAAACAGGCCGGCCGGGTCGATGCCCGCGTAGAGCCTGCCGCCCGGCGCGGCGGCGAGGTACCAGATTGCCTCAAGGGCCGTCTGATGCAAGCCGGGCGCATGCTGAGGTGCGGTGGCCAGCGAGTCCCAGCTTCGGCCCCCATTCTCGCTGCGATAGACGTGTGCGCCCCAGATCTTGTGACGCGCGGCCGCGTAAATCACACCCGGCTCGTCGGATGGCGCGCAGGTGTGGATGACCTCGTAGCCGGCGATATGCGGGCCATCGATATGCCATCCTTCAGCCGCGGGTGTCGCGATGAACAGACCCTTCTGCGTGCCGACCACCAGGGCCAGCCCGTCTGCGCCGCTCACGTCTCCAGCAGCCTCGGCATCAGCTCCACCAGGTTGCACGGCCGCGTGCGCCGGTCCAGTTGCGCCTCGATGATTTCGTCCCAGCCGGTGGCGCAGGCGCCCGAGGAGCCGGGCAGGCAGAAGATGTAGGTGCCGTTGGCGACGCCCGCGACGGCGCGCGATTGGATGGTGGAGGTCTTGATCTGCTGCCAGGAGATCATGCGGAAGATCTCGCCAAAACCGTCGAGCACCTTGTCGAGCAATGGCGCCACGGCTTCGGGCGTGCCGTCGCGTCCCGTGACGCCGGTGCCGCCCGTGGTGATCACGGCCTGCACGCCGGGATCCGCGATCCATGCCGAGACCACGGCCCGGATCGCGTAGACGTCGTCCCGGACGATGCGCTTCTCGGCGCAGCGATGGCCCGCCTTGCCGAGGCGCTCGACCAGCAGCTTGCCCGACTTGTCGTCGGCCTCCCCGCGGCTGTCGGAGACGGTCAGGATGGCGATATCGAGTGCAACGAAGCCTGGGTCGCTCATGGGATGATTCCGTGCCGACGTGGGATGCAGATTGTAATCCAGGCCATCCCGGTGCAGGGCGGTGACACTGGCGCCGAGTACCGCGGGGCATTCCCCGCACCGGGACTTTCCCGGCCGCGCGGCTGGTTGAGAGGGCGCGCTTGCGAGCCTCAATCAGTGCCGAGAATGACCTCGGATGCCTTGATCATTACATACACCGACTTGCCCGAAGCGAGTTCCAGTTCCTGCACAGCCTCGCTGGTGATCATCGACGTGATGTGGTTGCCGCCGCCGATATCGACCGACACCTGGCTGTTTACGGGCCCGGTTTTGACGTCCTTGACGGTTCCCTGGATAACGTTCCGCGCGCTGATCTTCATAACAATACTCCTTTGGTAATGCTGGTTTTTCGCAGCATATGCCAGTTGACATGCGCTGCGCTCGAGCTGTCAGCAGAGCCCCGCGAAAGGCTGCACGAGGACCTCCGCCCCCGCTTCGACGCCGGCGCAATCCTCCGGCAGCACGATGAAGCAGTTGGCGTGAGCCATCGAATGCAGGATGCCCGAACCTTGGCGCCCTGCGGGTGCCACGAAGTAGCTGCCTTCATCCGACATGCCAAGCACACCACGCTGGAACTCCCGGCGGCCGGGCTTTTTCTTGAGGCGGGACTCCAGTTTCGCCGTGAGGCGCAGCGGGATCTCCGGCGCCTCGAGGCCCGCGAGCACCCGCAGCGCCGGCTGCACCAGTTGATAGAACGTCACCATGACCGAGACCGGGTTGCCCGGCAGGCCGAAAAACAGCGCGCCGGCGACCCGGCCGAAGGCGATCGGCCGACCGGGCTTGATGGCCACAGTCCAGAAGCCGACTTCGCCGATCCGGTCGAGCGTCTCGGTGACGAAATCTGCTTCCCCCACCGACACGCCGCCCGAGGTGATGACTGCATCGCCTTGCGCGGCCGCCGCCAGGAAGGCCTGTTCCAGGTCCTCGCGCCGGTCGCGCACCACACCAAGGTCGATCACTTCCACGCCGAGCCGTTGCAGCATGCCGTACAGCGTGTAACGGTTGCTGTCGTAGATCTGACCGGGGCCGAGCGTTTCGCCGATCGAGGCGAGTTCGTCGCCGGTCGAGAAGAACGCCACCCGGGGACGGCGCCGCACGCGCACTTCGCCGACGCCGAGGGAGGCGATCAGGCCGAGATGGGCCGGGCGCAGCAGCACGCCGGTGTCGAGGGCGATCCCGCCGGCCTTGAGGTCCTCGCCGGCCAGGCGGACGTTCTGGCCGTGCTTGTGGCCGGTGCCGATGATCGCGGTGTCGCCTTCGCGCTTGACCTGTTCCTGCATGACGACCGTGTCGGCGCCGGCGGGCACCGTCGCTCCGGTCATGATGCGCACGCATTCGCCTTCCCCCGCCGTGCCGTCGAAGGGCCGCCCGGCCCACGAGGTGCCGATCACGCGAAACGCGCGCGAGCCCTCGTCGGGCAGTTGCGCGCCTGCGATCGCATAACCGTCCATCGCGGAATTGGTGTGGGCAGGGACATCGACCGCCGAGTGAATCGGCGCGTACAGCACGCGGTCGAGCGCATCGCGCGTGGCGACCAGTTCGAAGCCCTCGACAGGACTGATTTCCGCACTGATCCGCGCCAGCGCCTCCTGCAGTGTCTGCGCCGCATCGTCATGTCCGCCGCAACCGGCGTTCTGCTGTTTCATAGGCTGATCCTGGTCGTGAATGGACCCCGTCCCGTCAGGCGCTGCGCTCTCCGGCCATGAGTCGGGCCTCCAGCGCGCTGCGTTCGGCCGGGTCGTTCACGTTGATGAAGTTTTCGGGACAATCCGAGAAGTCTACCCGGGCCAGGCGATGCCGGGCGAACCAGAGGTCGATCTTGCGGTCGCCCCCCGCGAGATAGGCCGCCAGGCTGTCGGCAAGCTTTCGTTGCACCAGCGCGAACACCGGTTGCAGCCGTTCACCGTCGAACGGAACCGCGATCTCCGCGTCCTGCTGCTGCAATCCAGTGTGGAGGCGCCGGGCAAGATCGGAGACGAGCAGGGGGCAATCGCACGGCACCGTCAGCACGAGATCGGTGGTGGCGCTGCCCAGGCCTGCCGACAGGCCCGCCAGGGGGCCGAGAAACTCCCCGTCGGCATCGGTCACCACCGGACAGCCGAAGGCGGCGTAACGTTCGAGATTGCGATTGGCATTGATGAACATGTGCTCGACCTGGGGCTCGAGCGCCGTGAGGACGTGCTCGATCATCGGCCGCCCGCAGAGTTCCACCAGGCCCTTGTCCGTGCCGCCCATCCGTGTGGCGCGGCCTCCGGCGAGGATGACGGCCGTCACTGGAAGGCGGTGCGACGAGTTCACGCGAGCAGATCTCCCCTGATGAATTGCGCCGCAGCCGGGCTGGACGGCGCATCGAAAAAGCGCTCTGCCGGCGAGTGCTCCAGCAGGCGACCGTGGTGCATGAAGAGCACGTCGGTGGCCAGCCGCCGCGCCTGGCCGATGTCGTGCGTCGTCATGATGACATGCGTCCCGGCGGCCTCAAAGCCCCGGATCAGCTGTTCGATGCTGCGGGTTGCGCCCGGGTCGAGGTTGGCGCTGGGTTCGTCGAGGAGCAGCACCTCGGGTCGCAGCACCCAGGCGCGCGCCATGGCGAGCCGCTGCTGTTCGCCGCCTGACAAGGTGCGCGCGGACTGCTCCGCCTTGTCCTCGAGGCCGGCTGCCTCCAGCGCCGCGTGCGCCAGCACTGATCGCCGGGCGCGCGGCACGCCGTGCAGGCGAAGCCCATGGCGAAGATTGGCCGCGACCGAGCGCCGCAGCAGGATCGGCCGCTGGAATACCATGCCGCGGCGCCTGCGTTCCCGCTCGGGGGCTCCACTCCCCCAGTTGATGCTGCCTGCCGTGGGGCGCAGCAAACCGTGGCAGAGTTTCAACAGCACGCTTTTGCCCGCGCCGTTCGGGCCCAGCACGACGGTGCGGGCCGCACCCGGGACGACGAAGGACACATCCTGGAGGATTCGCTTGTCGCCCACAACGAAACAGAGTCCGCGGACTTCGAGCGGCATAAGGGCGACGCCAACGCCGGTCTCAGTGCCTGTGTATGCCTTCATTCCGGCATCGTGATGGTCAGGCATAGCGGCGATGTGCCACCTCCCCGACGAGTGTTGCTGCGGCATTGATAGCGGTCGCTATCACGATCAGGATCAGGCCAAGCGCCAGGGCCAGCGCGAGGTTTCCCTTGCTGGTCTCCAGGGCGATGGTGGTCGTCATGACGCGGGTGTGATGGAGAATGTTTCCGCCGACGATCAGCACGGCGCCCACCTCGGCAATCGCGCGCCCGAAGCCCGCCAGGATCGCGGTCAGCAACCGAAAGCGGCCATCCCACAGGAGTGTGGCGATGCTGTCCAGGCGACTGGCGTCCATCGAGCGCAGGTACTCGTCGTATTCCTCGTGCAGGTCTTCGATGGTCTGACGGGTCAGCGCGGCGATGATGGGCACGACCAGCACGAACTGCGCGATGATCATGGCGGCAGGCGTGAACAGCAGGCCGAATTCGCCGAGCGGCCCGCTGCGCGACAGCATCATGTAGACCAGCAGTCCCACCACCACGGGCGGCAGTCCCATCAGCGCATTGAGCGAGATCGTGACCGCGCGTCGCCCCGGGAAGCGGAACATGCCGACCACCGCGCCGAGCGGCAGGGCGACCAGTGTGGCCAGCAACACGGCACCCACGCTGACCTGCAGCGACAGCAGCACGATGGTCACGAGCTCGGGGTCGAGCCGGAGAACCAGTTGCGCCGCCATCGCGAATGCGCTGGAGATGTCGTTCATCGGATTGCTGCGATGTCCTTGGAATTCGAGGGTGACTTTTGCCCGGCGAGTCCATGCAATTGGAATGCCATTCTCCCCATGCACTCGGCCTGTGTCACCTGTTATCTCTGGCTTCTCATACAGGTATGGTCAAATTGACGCAATGCGACAATAAATACCATATCAGTTCTTTGAATTGCGTATATCTGACCCAGGTCGTAGCATTCCGCTTCTTGAGCTCGATCGCTCGCCCATCGTATTTTTTCGCTCTTCAGGAGGGTCATCTTGGATTCGACGAACACAGCAGGCCCGGGATCGCTGAAGGCGTCCTCTGTGCTCCTGGTCGGCGGGCAGCCCGCCGAACGCAGCCGGCTGAGGAATGCGCTGGGGAAGCACGTCGCACTGGTGGATTCCGCGGAGAATGCACTCAAGGCCAAGCGATTGATGGCGCGTTGCGAGTTCGAATTCCTGGTGGTGGACGGGGGGTTGGAGGACATTCCCGCGCTCGACTGGATCGAAGGACTGCGCCGCGAGGGGGCAGCGCAAGGTATTGTGCTCGCCCTGGAAACCGCTGATTCGGCAGCAGTGTTAGAGGCGATGCGTCGGGGCGCGGCAGACGTCCTGGAAAGGCCGGTCGTGACCGAGGAGCTCCTCGCGGCATTGCAACGGCATGCGTCGGGGCCGGCCGCACGTACGCCGACCCGACTGCCCGATCCGGCCGCGGCTGAGGCGCGTGAGCGCGAACTCGTGGGAGACAGCGCCCCTATGCGGCAGGTCCGCGATCTGGTGCGGCGGATCGCGCCCCTGCCCGGCACGGTGTTGATCGAGGGGGAGACCGGGACCGGAAAGGAGCTCGTGGCCCGCTGGTTGCACGCCTGCAGCACCCGGCGGGGGGAGTTCGTCGCAGTGAATTGCGGCGCGATCGCGCCGGAGTTGCTGGAGAGCGAATTGTTCGGTCACACGAAGGGCGCGTTCACGAGCGCCCACCAGGGCCGGGAGGGGCTGTTCGTCGCCGCCAGGGGTGGCACGTTGTACCTCGACGAAGTGAGCGAGATGCCGTTTCCCCTGCAGGTCAAGCTGCTGCGCGTCCTGGAGGAGGGCACCATCCGGGCCGTCGGCTCCGACCGGGAGATTCCGGTCGACGCGCGCATCGTCGCTTCGACCCAGCACGATCTTCTGGCGCTGGTGCGCGAGCGCCGGTTTCGCGAGGACCTCTATTTCCGTCTTAACGTGGCGCAGGTCAACCTGCCGCCGTTGCGCGATCGGCTCGACGACATCGCGACACTGGCCCGGCATTTCATGGGCGTGCTCTCGGCGAAGCTCGGCGTGGAACCGTTGTCCCTGGACACGCGTGCCATCGCGCGTCTGCAGGACCATGCCTGGCGCGGCAATGTCCGGGAGCTCAAGAACTTCGTCGAACGAAGCCTGATGCTCGGCGCGCTGGCCACCGAGCAGCTCGTGCCCGCGGAGCAGGAGGCGCCGCGACCCGTCGCGGAGTATCCTCTCGACTGGACGCTCGAAGAAGTCAAGGAACATCACATGGCCCGCGTTCTCAGCGCGCTGGGCGGCAACAAGTCAGCCGCCGCCCGCCGCCTGGGCATTTCCCGCAAGACGTTGGAACGACGCACGCAGCTCGGGCCGGGCAACATCGAGTCCCCCTGATTACGAACCACCCTGTATAGGAGAAAAGACGATGACGACGGCAGCGCTGGACGAAGACAAGTTCAACCTGGAGATCCGCAAGTTCCTCAAGGTGGTGGGCATCACTTCGCAACGGGAGATCGAGGCTGCGATCCGCGAGGCCGTCGCTGCCGGGCGGCTGGGTCCGGGCACCACCGTGGCCGCCAAGGTCACGCTGCAATTGCCGGCGCTCGGTATCGAGCACGAGATCGACGGAGAGCTGGAGTTATCTTGAGCGCCGCCCCTGCCCGCCGTAGAGACTGACGCCGGCCTAAACGGGCCAGATCAGGTTGCCGGTCTGGCCGAAGTCATAGCCGCCGAATTTCTGCGCGAGGCGGCGGCACTCGCTGCCGCGCAGGTAATCGATCATCTTCTGGAAGAGCGTGCGGAAGAACATACCGCGGTGCATGGCGAAATCGAAGGCCTCCCAGCCGATCGGGATGAAGTCGAGTCCGAATTCCGTCGCCGCAGCGCGAATGCCGATGCCCACGTCGGCGTAGCCCATCGCCAGCGCGGATGCCGCATCGCGTTCCGAATAGGCCATGGACGTGACGCGGCGCGCAGCGGGATCGAGGCCGTGGCGCGTGACGACCTCCTGCAGGAATCGTTGCGAACCGGCACCTTCCTGGCGCATCACCCAGCGGTTTTCGCGCGCGAAAAGCTGCTCGGGATCGCTGCCGGCCAGGCCGGGGGAGACCATCAGACCCTGTTCGCGAAGAAAGACGCGCACGAGGATCCAGTCATTGTGCGGCGGATGCTGTTTCAGCAATGCCGGATGGCGCTGCTGGCTTTCCTCGGCCGGTCCCCAGTGGATGCCGCAGATGTCGGCGCGGCGCCGCGCGAGCAGGGAGAGCCCCAGCTGGGTGCCGGTCGAGGTGTAGCTGATCAGCGCGCGTGCCTGCACCTCGTTCGCCACGTGCATGATGGCTCGATAGATCACCGGATCGTCGCTCCCCGCGATGAGCATCCGGTCCGTCAGCAGACCCCCGTGGCTGGATTCGAGCAGCCACTGGTCCACCAGGTCGCGGGGAAACAGCCATTTGCCCGTTACCTTGGTGGCCGGGATGACGTTGTCCGCGACCAGGGCGTAGACTTTTTTCTCGTTGACCTGCAGGTAACGGGCGACCTGCTTCACGCTCATGAAACGCGGCAGGTCGTCGTCTCGCGTCGCGGCCTCGGCCGGAGCGCCCGTCGCGGGTTTCTCGATAATGGCACGGCTCATGTCTTCCTCCGGCGCAAGGCTCCGGACCACGGGAGCCGACGACCCACATTGCAAGCGCTTGAGTCATGCAAGAAGCATTCCGTATGCTTTGGGGCTGCACGGACGGCAAGCAGGAAAAGGATCGAACTGGTAGTCTATCCGACTACATCGACAACGGCTTCGTGACCCTGAAGACGGCCCCAGAACATGCGTATCCAACCTCTCGTGAATATCCCGGTCGCGGTCGTACTGGCCCGCAAGGAGATCAGCCGCTCCGGCTGGAAAATCCCCAATTGGGAGGGCGTGGCCGTGCTGGCGGGCGAACGATTTGCCGCCGGGGAGGCGCGCCGTCAACTGCTCAACGAGGCCGACGGCGTCGCCCAGTACTTGTGGGACGGACTGCGGCTCGAGCTTTATCGCGATGCGGCGGAAACCTACTGGTTCAACCTGACCGCGACGGAGCCCTCGCTGTTCATCGTCTGCAGTGAGGAGGAGGGGGGCGAACTGCTGCCCATCGCGGTAACCGCAGACCATGATCAGTCGACCAGTGCGACGGAGGCGGACTGCAAGGTGTTCGCCGTGCCGATCCCGCCCGAGATCATTCCCCAACTCGAGGAATTCGTGATGACGCATTTCAAGCCGCAGAAGCGCCGCAAGCGCCGCCGCGACGAGTTTTCGGGCGACGGAGCGCAGTGATCCGCCATGGCTGACCGCGAACAGTCCAGGCCAGCAGCCCCGGCCGTGCCAGCCGACGAGGAACGTAAAGGCGAGGAGTCGTTTCTCACTCGCTGGTCCCGTCTAAAGGCAAAGAGCAAGGCGCCCGAAGCCGGCCCGCCGCCGGCGGCGCCCGCCGATGCGACCGCCGATGCGCCTGTCCAGGCTTCTTCGGCCGAGGCGGACACCGGGTCTGCATCCGAGGCCGAAGTCGAGCCGCCGGGCGACGAGGACATGCCGCCGCTCGAGTCGCTCACGCCGGATTCGGACTTCAGCGCATTCATGTCGCCGCGCGTCAGCGCCGGCTTACGCAGACAGGCTTTGCGCAAGCTGTTCCGCAGCGACAAGTTCAACGTCATCAGCGAGCTCGACGACTACATCGATGACTACCGCAACTTTCCCGCGCTCGGCGACGTCGTGACCGCCGACATGAAGCATGCCGCAGCACGGCTGCTCAAGAAGCAGCTGGAGGCGGCGGAAGCGGCAGCGGCCGACGACGCCGCGGCCGGAACGGCGGCAGGCAGCGTGGCGACGTCGGACGGCGCCGATGCGGCGGCCGGTTCCGCGCCGGAGAGCCATGCCGCCGATGCGGACACCGCAGGGGACGATTGCGACCCTGCGGCCGCTGGTGACCCGCGCGAGACGGGGCAACAGAAAGCGGCCGGCGCGAGTGAAGAATCCGCAGAAATCGAACCGAACAACGACCAGGAGCAACCGCCACGTGATGCATGAGCTTCCAGCCACCAGCAGCGCCGGGCGCGCGCGCGCCCAGGCATTGCAGACGCCGATCTCGATCGAGGGCCAGCCGACCTCGATCGTGACCTATAAATCGAGTGGCCGGGTGGTCATCGTGGGCGAGGAAGACCTCGCGCTTTCGCTGGCCCGCCGACTCGGCGAAGCGGTCCCCTGTACCCTGCTAGTGCCTTCCGCGGCGCGCCCCGAGCCCGGCACCCGCGAGGGGCGAGTGATCGTGCGCGGGGGGCGGCCCGAAATCGAGGGCCGGCTCGGCCGTTTCGCCGTCAATCTCGATACCCCCGACGGCACGGTGTCGCTGTCCGAGGCGGCCGGTAACCCCGGCAGCTTCTTCGACCTCGTGCTCGATCTGTCGGCCGTGCCGCTCATGTCGCACGAGGTGCCGCCGGTGGGCTACTACGCGCCGGCGGGGGACGGCGACGCGCTCGAGAAGGCTCTCGCCGAGATTCCCGAGATGAGCGGGGAGTTCGAGAAGCCCAAGTATTTCAATTACAACCCGGATATCTGCGCGCACGGCGGCAGCGGCATTGTCGGCTGCACGCGCTGCATCGATGCATGCCCGACGCTGGCGATCACCTCCATTGGGGAGAAAGTCAGCGTCGATCCGTATCTGTGCCAGGGCGCCGGCAGCTGCGTCGCGGCCTGCCCGAGCGGCGCGATGAGCTATGCCTTCCCGGCGGTCAGCGACCTGCTGGCGCACCTCAAGTTGTTCCTGGGCGCGTTCCGCGACGCCGGCGGGGAGAGTCCCGTCGTGCTTATCCATGACGCCTGGTCCAGCAAGATCGTGTCCGAGACGCTCGGCCCGGAAATGCCCGAGGACATTCTGCCCCTGGAGGTGGAGGAAGTCGGCTCGGTCGGCCTGGATACCTGGCTGGCGCTGCTGGCCTACGGCGCCCGGGCGGTGGTCGTCGTCGTGACGGACACCGCCGCGCGCCGCATGGTCGCGGAGGTCGAGGCGCAAGCGCTTTTCGGCCGGGGGATTCTCGAGGGCATGGGTTTCGCTCCCGAGAGCCTTACCGTGATCGACAGCGCCAGCGCCGCGGCCGATCCGGCGGGCTGGTGGGGTGCTCTCCCCGCCGCCGGTATCGCCAAGCCTGCAAAGTTTGCATTGCCCGACGACAAGCGCGCGATCCTGCGGCTGGCGATCGAGCACCTTCACCGGCATGCCCCGGCGCCCCGCAAGACCACGGAACTGCCGGTCGGCGCGCCTTTCGGGGAGATCAAGGTCGACAAGAACGCCTGCACCTTGTGCATGGGCTGCGTCAGCGTCTGTCCGGTCGCGGCTCTCGACGCCGGCGGTGACCTTCCGCAGCTGAAGTTCACGGAGTGGAATTGCGTGCAGTGCGGCCTTTGTGAAAAGGCCTGCCCGGAAAACGCGATCACCCTTCATACCCGTTTTCTCTACGATGCCGAACTGCGCCAGCAGCCGCGGATCCTCAACGAGGAACAGCCTTTTTGTTGTGTGGCCTGCGGCAAGCCTTTCGGGACCCGCTCCCTGCTGGAGTCGATGCTGAAAAAGCTCGAGGGGCACTGGATGTTCCAGGACGAAGCTTCGCGCCGCCGCCTGCAGATGTGCGAGCACTGCCGCGTCAAGGACATGTTCAAGTCCGGCGGCCCCGGGGTCCCGGGCGTTTAATCTGCGACATTATCCACCGGCGGCCAGACAAAAAGTGCCAGCTCAGGCTAATGTAGGTATTTTCCTTGTAAGTTAGGCTCCCTTTAACGACTTAGATTCCCTAAATACATGGCCTGAATGTTGCTAAATGATTGACCATAATGATAAAGACGAGCATTCGATGACGGACGCTGTCACTGAAGGCGGGGCGGAGGTTTCAAGGGACGTTGCGATGAATGGCATCGCCGCGGAAGAGCAGCTGCGCGCCAATGCTTGGAGCCTGCTGGCCCAGCTGCTGGGCGCCGCTCCCGACGAACAGATCCTCAGCCTGCTGGCGGAAATCGACGCCGAAGAAGTGAACTCGGACGACCTGCTTGGGGCCGCCTGGCGCATGCTCGGCACCGCTGCGGGGCGCAGTTCGCCCGCGGAGCTCGAGGAGGAGTATCACGACCTCTTCATCGGCGTTGGCCGCGGCGAGCTGGTGCCCTACGGATCCTGGTACATGACCGGGTTCCTCATGGAGCAGCCGCTTGCCCGCCTGCGCGACGAACTCATCAAGCTGGGGTTCGAGCGCCAGGAAGGTGTCAAGGAACCAGAGGATCATGCTGCGGCGTTGTGTGACGTCATGGCCATGATCAACACCGGCGATCAGCCGGCTTCGCTCGAGGAGCAGGCGGGATTTTTCGATCGTCACATTTCACCCTGGATGGCCCGCTTCTTCCGTGACATGCAATCGGCCCCGTCGGCGCGTTTCTATCGCGCAGTGGGCCAGCTCGGGGAACAGTTCATCGAGGTGGAGAAACGGTATCTCAACGATTTCCTTGCCGCGCCGTCGGCGCAGAAAAGTTTCAGTTGAGATTTGGATTTTGCAATCGGAGCGGACTCAAGTGGAGAGCACAATGAGCCTGAAAAAAGAGACGGAATATAACGGCAGGCGCCGGTTCCTCAAGGGTTTGGCAGTGGCCGGTGGCGCGACTGCGATGATCGTCGCGACCGGGACGGCTACCGCCGCACCGGAAGCGACCCTGACGTCGAAACCCGCGAAAAAGGGTTACCACGAGACGTCGCACATCCGAACCTACTACCAGAAGGCCCGTATCTAGTCCCGCCCGGGACTGGATGCGATGCCCCAACGGTCAAACAGCGGAGAATCGGCGATGAAGCTGACCAAGAAGACTACTGCTACTAACAACGAGTCCACCAGCGCACTGAACGGCGTGCTGGGTCGGGCGATCGATCGGCGCGCGTTCCTGCGCCGCACCGGGCTGGCGCTTGGCGCCGGCGCGATCGCCTCGGCGCTGCCCCCGGCGATGATGCGCCGCTCGCAGGCCCAGGCCGCCCGCGAGATGGTGAAAGGCCCGATCGAGATCAAGCGTTCGGTCTGCACCCACTGTTCGGTGGGCTGCGGCGTGATTGCCGAGGTCCAGAACGGCGTCTGGACCGGCCAGGAGCCCGATTTCGACTCCCCGTTGAACCTCGGCTCGCACTGCGCCAAGGGCGCCTCGGTGCGTGAGCATGGGCACGGCGATCGTCGGCTCAAGTACCCGATGAAGAACGTCAACGGCAAGTGGCAGCGGTTGTCCTGGGACCAGGCGATCAACGAGATCGGCGACCGCCTTCTCGACATCCGCGCCAAGCATGGCCCCGATGCGGTGATGTGGGTCGGCTCGGCGAAGATGAGCAACGAAGGCGCGTACCTTTATCGCAAGAACGCGGCCCTGTGGGGGACGAACAACGTCGACCACCAGGCCCGTATCTGCCACTCGACGACGGTCGCCGGCGTAGCCAATACCTGGGGCTACGGCGCGATGACCAACTCGTACAACGACATGCACAACAGCAAGTGCATGTTCTTCATCGGCAGCAACGCCGCCGAGGCGCACCCGATCTCGATGCAGCACGTGCTGCGCGGCAAGGAGAACGGCGCCAAGCTGATCGTGGCCGACCCGCGCTTCACCCGCACTGCGGCGCATTCGGACCAGTTCCTGCGGCTGCGACCGGGCACCGACGTTCCCCTGATCTATGGCCTTCTGTGGCACATCTTCGAGAACGGCTGGGAAGACAAGGAATACATCCGCCAGCGCGTCGCCTTCATGGACGAGATCCGTGCCGAGACCGCCAAGTGGACGCCCGATGTCGTCGAGAACGTCACCGGGATTCCGGGCGAAGACGTGAAGAAGGCTGCACAGACCATGGCGGAGCACCGGCCCGGCACCATTGTCTGGTGCATGGGCGGCACGCAGCACACCATCGGCAACAACAACACGCGCCTCTACAGCGTGTTGCAGCTGGCGCTCGGTAACGTCGGCGTGTCGGGCGGCGGCGCCAACATTTTCCGCGGCCATGACAACGTCCAGGGCGCCACCGACTTCGGCATCCTGTCCGACACCCTGCCCGGCTACTATGGTCTCTCCGAGGGTTCCTACAAGCACTGGGCGCGTGTCTGGGACGTCGACTTCGATTGGCTGAAAGCACGCTTCGACGACGCCAGCTACGCGAACGGGCCCAAGATGGTGCCGGCGATGAATCTGCCGGGAATCACCGTGTCACGCTGGTTCGACGGCGTGAACGAGACCGACGAGAACGTATCGCAGAAGACGTCGCTCAAGGCGCTGTTCCTCTGGGGGCACGCGATCAACAGCCAGGTGCGCGGCGCCGAGCAGAAGAAGGCGCTGGAGAAGCTGGACCTGGTGGTTGTCGTCGATCCTTACCCGACGCACACCGCCGTGCTGCCGGATCGCGACAAAGAAGGCATGTACCTGCTGCCGGCCTGCACGCAGTTCGAAACCTACGGCTCACGTACGGCGTCCAACCGGTCGCTGCAATGGGGCGAGAAGGTCATCGAGCCGCTGTTCGAGTCGCTGCCCGATCACACCATCATGTACAAGCTCACCAAGAAGCTCGGCTACTCTGACCAGCTGTTCAAGCACATCAAGGTCAATGGCGAGGAGCCCCTGGTCGAGGACATCACGCGGGAGTTCAACCGCGGCATGTGGACGATCGGCTACACCGGCCAGAGCCCGGAACGGCTCAAGAAGCACCTCGAGAACAAGCACACCTTCAATGTCACGACGCTGAAGGCCGAGGGCGGACCTTGCGACGGCGAGACCTACGGGTTGCCGTGGCCCTGCTGGGGCACCCCGGAGATGGCTCATCCCGGCACACACGTGCTGTACGACACCAGCAAGCCGGTGGCGGAAGGCGGCCTGAATTTCCGCGCCCGTTTCGGCGTGGAGTACCAGGGGGTGAACCTGCTGGCCGAGGATTCCTGGAGCAAGGGCGCCGAGATCGAGGACGGTTATCCGGAGTTCACCTCCGACATGCTGAAACAGCTCGGCTGGTGGGATGACCTGACCGAGGAGGAGAAGGTCGCGGCCGAGGGCAGGAACTGGAAGACCGACCTTTCGGGCGGCATCCAGCGCGTCGCCATCAAGCACGGTTGCGCACCCTTCGGTAACGCCAAGGCGCGTTGCAAGGTGTGGAACTTCCCGGATCCGATCCCCGTCCATCGCGAACCGCTGTACACCAGCCGCCGCGACCTGGTGGACGAGTATCCGACCTACGAGGACCGCAAGGCCTTCTGGCGTCTGCCTGCCCGTTACGGCTCGATTCAGGCCCAGGACTTCTCCAAGGACTTCCCGCTGATTCATACCAGCGGCCGCCTGGTCGAGTACGAAGGCGGTGGCGAAGAGACGCGGTCCAATCCCTGGCTCGCCGAGCTGCAGCAGGAGATGTTCGTCGAGATCAACCCGGCGGACGCCAACGATCGCGGCATCAAGGACGACACCTGGGTGTGGATGGATGGACCGGAGGGCGGCGTGATCAAGCTCAAGGCCATGATCACCAACCGCGTGGGCCGGGGCGTCGTCTTCACGCCATATCATTTCGGTGGCTGGTTCGAGGGCAAGGACTTGTTGTCCAAGTATCCTGAAGGCACTCATCCGTATGTCCGGGGCTCTGCAGCGAACGATGCGTTTACCTACGGGTACGACTCGGTCACGAACATGCAGGAAACCAAAGCCTCGCTCTGCCAGATTCGCCCGGCGTAAGGAGTTAACTCACCATGGCGAGAATGAAATTTCTTTGTGATTCCGAACGCTGCATCGAATGCAACGGTTGTGTAACTGCGTGCAAGAACGAGCATGAAGTGCCCTGGGGCGTCAACCGCCGCCGGGTGGTCACGCTCGACGACGGTGTACCGGGCGAAAGCTCGATCTCCGTCGCCTGCATGCACTGCACGGACGCACCTTGTGCCGCCGTCTGCCCGGTGGATTGTTTCTACACCACCGACGACGGCATCGTCCTGCACGACAAGGACCTCTGCATCGGCTGCGGCTACTGCTTCTATGCCTGCCCCTTCGGCGCGCCCCAGTTCCCGCAAAAGGAAGCCTTCGGCATCCGCGGGAAGATGGACAAGTGCACCTTCTGCGCGGGTGGCCCCGAGGAGAACAACTCCGAAGACGAGTACATCAAGTACGGGACCAACCGTATCGCCGAGGGCAAGTTGCCGCTGTGTGCGGAGATGTGCGCAACCAAGGCGTTGCTGGCGGGTGATGGCGACATGGTCGCCGACATCTATCGCGAGCGCGTCCTGAAGCGTGGCAGCCGTCCGCAGACCTGGGGCTGGGAAACCGCTTACAAGGAAGCTTAGGCGCGTGATAACACACCGGGCGGGGCGGCCGACAGGCCGCCCCCGCACCGGTCCTGGAGAGAGACGATGAGAATTATCACCCTGGCTTTACTGGCTGCAGCGTCCGTGGCCCTCGCGGGCTGTTCGGATGTCACGGTCTATGAGCCTGGCGTATACAAGGGTTCGAGCGACCCCTTGGTCGAGGACCTCAGGTCGGAAGAACTGAGATCTGCCCTTGAGGATCGCGTCGAACGACAGCGCGACCGTTAGTCACTCAGCCCACACGACGGGAGGATTCCACGTGATGGTCGACAATACAAAATCGGAAGTCAGCGGACGCCAGCGGCGGAAAGCGCGCCGGATCGTCTGGAGCGTCGCGCTGATTCTGGGTCTATCCATGATCCTGCCGCTGAGCGGCTGGCTGCTGACCGAGGGCCCGTCAGGGCAGGCAGTGGCACAGCAGGCTCAGTCCGGCGATGACGCGGCGCAACTCGCGCAATCGGAACAGCAGCGCCGTGAGTTCTGGCGTCAGGCTCGCGGCGGCGTGGCCGGTTACAGCGCAGTGACCGGCCAGGAAACCGGCGTCCTCATCCAGAGTGGCGGCGACGTCTGGCGCGCCGTGCGCGAGGGGCCGCTGCTGCGTTGGGGCGGTATCGGTATCCTGGCTGTACTCGGGGGCCTGCTGCTGTTTTATCTGGTGAAGGGACCGGTGAAACTTGATCATCGTACGGGCCGGACAATAACCCGATGGAGCCTCTATGACCGGGTCATGCACTGGGTGGTCGCCGCGCTGTTCATGATCCTCGCGATCACCGGACTCAGTCTGCTTTTCGGGCGCGTGGTGCTCACCCCGCTCTTCGGCAAGGAGGGCTTTGCTGCCTTTGCGGCGATCGCCAAGCCCGTTCACGATTGGCTGGCCGTGCCTTTCATCGTCACGCTGGTGATGATGATGATTCCCTGGATGAAAGACAGTCTGCCGAAGGCCTACGACTGGACCTGGATCAAGCAGGGCGGAGGCTACCTCGATCGGACGAAGCACCCGCCGGCCGGCTTCGTCAATGCGGGAGAGAAGATCTGGTACTGGTTCCTGTTCTTCGGCGGTATCGTGCTGGTCGTGTCGGGCGTGTTCCTGCTCTTCCCGAACCTGGGCACGGAACGTGGCGGAATGCAGATCGCGCACATCGCCCACGCTGTCAGCGGCATTGGGTTGATTATGTTCTCCTTCGCACATATCTATCTTGGCACCATCGGTAATGAGGGTGGCCTCGAAGGGATGATCACCGGGGAAGTGGATGAGGCCTGGGCCAAGGCGCACCACAACGTCTGGTACGACGAAATCAAGAAGCAGGGCACGCGCCCCGCGAATGTCGAGGCGCCCCGCGGGGCCGGTCACGCGACGACCTGACCTCGGGATGTGACATGATGAGGGACGGGGGCGCCAGGGGGCGCCCCCGTTTTTTTGGCTGGCGATTTTGTTGCGGACGGGGCATTCTTTAGCTTATGAAAAGCACGTTCAAAGCGCTTCTGCTCGGCTTGGTGCTCGCCGCTGGGAGTCAGGCATCCGAGAGCGCATCATCAGACGATTACCCCTCCTGGGACGGCGATCTCGAGACGCTTCATGAGCACGCCGCGCCCTCCTCCAGTGGCAAGACCGAGCTCATGGCGGCGGCCGGCGAGGGGCGGCTCGCTGCAGTGCGGCGCCTCGTGGAAGACGGGGCCGCGGTCGATGAAAGAAACGCAAACGGCGGCACCGCGCTGATGTACGCGGTCGCGGCAGACGAGCTAGAGACCGCGACTTTCCTGCTGGCCAACGGGGCCGACGCGAACGCACGCGCACGGATCGGCTGGACGCCGTTGCTCGTTGCGGCGGCCAAGGGCAGGGCGCGGATGGTCGAGCTGCTGCTGGCGAGCGGCGCGGAAGCAGCAACTCCGGATGCCTACGGGTGGACACCGCTCATGCGGGCGGTTTCCAGCAACTACATCGAGGCGGTCGAGGTGCTACTGGCGTCGGGCCAGGCGGAAATCGAGGCACGCGAGGAATCGGGAGCCACGGCCCTCCACATCGCGGCGGGCAGGGGCTTCGCCGAGATCGTGGAGTCCCTTCTCGAAGCGGGTGCAGAGCCGCTGGCCACCGACGGCGCGGGCCGCACGCCGGCGGAAGTCGCTCGCATGCAGGGCCACCGCGAGGCGGAGGCGCTGCTGAAGTCCTAGCAGACGTTGGTGTTCTGGCTGTACTCGCCGAGGGGCAGCACCGTGGTGGTCGGTCCGGCCGGCGCCCGGATGGCCTCGCTGCCTCGCTGCAGGGCGAGCTGGAAGCCGAACTTCTCGAAGAAGCGCTCGAACATGTCGCCGCCGTAAGTGCCGAGGGCGCGCAACTCGCCCGTCTGTTCGTCCAATGCCAGGTCCACGGCTGCCAGGGGTTGTGGCGCCGGACCGCCGAGCACGCGACAACCCTCGGCCGGATCGTAAACGCTGCCTTCCGAGCAGCAGTAGATCACCTGCTCGCGCCGGCTCGGCGTGTACTCCTTGTCCGTGAAAGCCATTGGCCCGTGCCGGTAGTGGATGAAGCTCACGGTCGGCGTCGGGTAGGTCATGCGGTGTGCGCAGATCGCGGAAAACGCGACCACGGAGCGCTGCGGCCCGACGCCGCCTCGCCAGCGGTAGCTCCGTCCGTCGTCCATTTCCAGGCGTTCCTGCGGCAGCGCAGGTTTGCCCAGGTCGATCAGGAAACAAGGCGTGCTGACGAAAGGATAGTGAAAGACGTAGCTCTCGCCGACGGCGAGTTGATCAAGGCGCAGCGGCGATCCCGTGGCATCCACAAGCGTGGCGGGGGGTGCCGGGACCCGCTCGGGGGTCGAGTCCGCCAGCAGCGAAGGGCTGCTCGCCACTAAAGCGCCGGTGCTGGCGCAGAGCTTCAGAAAACCACGTCGGGAAACAGGATCGCCGGCCATGATCGCCACCTTTCAGGTCAGAGTGCATGATCCTAGCATTCGCTGCGCCAGCCGCAACAGATCCGTCGGGGTGCAGGCCAGAGTCTAATCGCGAGCCCTGTCGCCGGGCCCATGCGCTCGCGTGGTCGGGCGTGGATCGGATGCGTCCTGCGGCGCCTTGCGGCGACGGATCTCCATGGGATGCTCGACTTTGCGCACCTTGTCGAAAAGATGCATGAGCGCCAGCCACGGATGTCGATAGGTCATGCGCGGCCCGGCATAAGCCATGATCACTCGCGCATGTTCGCGCTGGGCCCGCTTGTAGCAGTGGATAGGGCACTTGGCGCAGGTCGGCTTGGCTTCCCCATAGGGACATTTCTCGAGGCGCCGCCGCGCGTAGGAAAGAAACGCCTGACAGTCGTCGCAGGTGGTTCCCTGTCGTGTGGTCTCGTCGTGATGATCGGCGCACCAGATCTCAACCATGCATTCCATGGTGCGGTACTCGCGCCGCAGGCGCGGTGTGAGCAGCAGGGCGTCGCCTGCATCGCTGCTGTGGTGATTCATGCATACTATATACATCTTATGTCCGTTCAAGTGCAATAGTCATACACCCCGGGCGCAATCGCCTCTCCCAAGCGACGGCAATCGCGCTTGGGCGGGCGATTCGGACCCAGATGGAGTAAGCTGTACGAATGACTGAAAAGATCGCAAAAGTCGCCGCAGGGCGCACGGATCACCCCTTCAAGGTGTCGTCCATTACGCGTGCAGAGGCACCCGAGGGGGCCGTATCCGCCACATGGTACCGCTACGAGATCGCGCAGGGACCCAACGCCATCGTCGGGCACCGGGAAGGCAGCCTGCAGGCTGTCACCCAGGCGGTCGCGGACATCGTGATCCGGCTCAACGAGCGTAGGCTCGGCAAGGCAGGGCGCGTGCAGTTGACCCCGGGGCCGAAAAAGAATCGCGCCAGCTGAGCTGAGCTGAGCTGAGCAGAAGCGGGGTTGGCCTTGCGTCACTCCGCCCGCGGCAAGGCCGGTGGCCCGCCGGCTCAGCGATCTGTCGGTCGCCAGTCGAGCGGCGGTTCCTGCAGCAGCGCCAGCTGCTCCCGCAGCGCCTGCACATGATCCTCCCAGTATCGCGGCGTACCGAACCACGGGAAGGCGACGCGAAAGGCAGGATCCGCCCAGCGGCGCGCGATCCACGCAGCGTAATGCATGATCCGCAGTGCACGCAGGACTTCGATGAGCGCGAGTTCAGCGGGGTCGAAGGGCCTGAATTCCTCATATCCGGCCAGCAACTCCGCCAGCTGCGGTTCCTGTTCCGCGCGTTCGCCCGACAGGAACATCCACAGGTCCTGGATGGCGGGACCGGTGCAGGCGTCATCGAGATCGACAATGTGAACCTGCTCGTCGAGCGCCAGGACATTACCGGGATGGAAATCGCCATGCAGGCGCAGCTGGCGAGCCTGCACGGCCTCCCAACGGTCCTCGACCGTCGCCAGGAGGTCCTGACACACGCTGGCGTACGCCGGCTCCATGTAGTCCGGAAGAAACCCCCCGGCGAGCAGGTCATCGCGCGATGCATGGCCGAACCGTGCGGGCGATAGCTCGGGACGATGGCTGAAGGCTGCCTGGTTACCCACCAGGTGGAGGCGCGCCACCAGCCGGCCCACTTGCCGCAGCAGGCGCAGGTCGTCGAGCTGCGGCACGCGGCCGGCAACTCGCGGCGTCAATGCGAAGCGGAACTCGCCGTGCTGCAAGAGGCTTTGCCCCTCGTGGCGCAGGGGCGCGACGACGGGGATGTCGCGTGTCGCCAGTTCGTACGCGAAGCCGTGCTCCTCGAGAATCGCCGCGTCCGTCCACCGGCCGGGCCGATAGAACTTCGCCACCACCGGCGGGCCGCCCTCGATGCCCACCTGGTAGACCCGGTTCTCGTAGCTGTTCAGCGCGAGCAGTCGTCCATCGCAATGCAGGCCGAAGCGCTCCACGGAATCGAGGATGTCGTCGGGCTGGAGTTCCTGGTAGGCGAGGGACGTGTCGTGGTTTCTGCTCATGCTTCGATCGCACAGTCGGAGCGGCAATATACCAGCCGCCCTGCTCCCGGTGTGTCATGGACAATCCGCACGCTTGTGTTATAGTCGCTCCACTCCTGATGCACACCGGTCTGCATCCGGCCCTTGCGGCACACCCCTCTGGTCAGCCTCGAGCGAATCAACAATCGAGCCTTGACCGGCCGGAGCCCAGCTTCCGGCAGGCGTGATAGATCAGGAGATCAGGTTTTTATGTCATTCGACTCTCTCGGCCTTTCGGCCGAGCTTCTTCGTGCAGTGGCGGAAGAAGGCTACGACACGCCGACCCCGATCCAGGTAAAGGCGATCCCGGTCATCCTGCAAGGCAGGGACGTCCTCGCCGGCGCCCAGACGGGTACCGGCAAGACGGCCGGCTTCACGCTGCCCATGTTGCAGCATCTGTCTGCCAGACCCGTTGAAGGCCGCAGGCGCATTCGCACGCTGGTGCTGGTGCCGACCCGCGAACTGGCCGCCCAGGTGGCCGCCAGCGTGGACACGTACGGTCGCCACCTCCCGCATCTGACCTGCGCCGTGGTATTCGGCGGCGTCAGCATCAATCCCCAGATTGCAACGCTTCGGCGCGGCGTCGACATCCTGGTCGCCACGCCGGGCCGGCTGCTCGATCACGCCCAACAGCGCACCGTGGACCTGTCCTCCGTGGAGATCCTGGTGCTAGACGAGGCGGATCGCATGCTCGACATGGGCTTCATCCGCGACATCCGGCGTGTGCTCGCCATGCTGCCGAAGCAGCGTCAGAACCTGCTGTTCTCCGCGACATGCTCCGACGAGATTCGCTCGCTGGCGAACGGCCTGCTGGACAATCCGGTCGAGATCGAGGTGGCGCGTCGCAATATCACGGCCGAACTCGTCACCCAGGTCGTGCACCCGGTGGACCGGGCTCGCAAGCGTGAGCTGCTGTCGCACCTGATGAGCACGGGGGACTGGCGCCAGGTCCTCGTGTTTACCCGCACCAAGCACGGGGCCAACCGGCTCGCCACGCAGCTTGAGCATGACGGAATCAGTGCTGCAGCGATCCACGGCAACAAGAGCCAGGCAGCGCGCACCAAGGCGCTGGCGGACTTCAAGGCCGGCAAGGTGCGGACGCTGGTGGCGACCGAGGTCGCCGCGCGCGGGCTGGATATCGACCAGTTGCCACATGTCGTCAACTTCGAGTTGCCGCACGTCTCCGAAGACTACGTGCACCGCATCGGCCGGACCGGGCGGGCAGGCAGTGAAGGCGAGGCGGTTTCGCTGGTGTGCGTCGACGAGCGTCGTTTGCTGGCTGACATCGAGCGCTTGCTCAAACGTAACATTCCGCAGCGTATGATTGCGGGGTTCGAGCCGGATCCCGCGATTCGTCCCGAGCCGATCGAGACCGGGCGCCGCGGTGCGCCGCCCGCCAAGAACCGCGGCCGCAACGCCCCGGAACGGCAAGGCCGCAGGTCGCGTGGCGCGAAGCCGCAAGGCCGAAGAATTTGCCCCTGAGGGCAACCCAGCAGTGGACGCTTTGTGCGTTGGCCGTGCACTGCTGTCGTTATGACGACAACGCACTTTTTGTATGGAATGAGCAATAGTTATGAACATTTATGTTGGAAATCTGGCCTACAGCGTGACTGAAGACGATCTGCGGACCGCCTTCACCGAATTCGGTACCGTCACTCGTGCCACTGTCATCACGGACAAGTTCTCCGGCCAGTCCAAGGGCTTCGGCTTCGTCGAGATGGCGAACAGCTCCGAGGCCGAGGCAGCCATCCGGGGTCTGAATGACAAGCCCCTGAACGGCCGCAACATCAAGGTCAACCAGGCCAAGCCGCGCGAAGAGCGCCCCGCACGTAGCGGTGGTGGCGGCGGCGGCGGTCGCTGGTAAGACCGTCAGCTTGAACGGATCCTTCGGGTTCGTTCTGCGGAGAGGGCCCCATCCGGGGCCCTTTTCGTTTCCACCCTTGGCGTAACTTGCTAAGGTTCGCGGCAAACACACTCGAACAGGACGCAGCGATGGCAGAACAGGACATGGGCGCCGGCATGAATGCCGCCGAACTCTATCTCGAGGAAGTTTTCACGGACCGCCGAGTGGGCACCATCCAGAGGCTGACCCCGGTCACCGCCGAAGGTGCACCGGATCCGGCGCGCTCGGTAGTTTACGTGGGCCAGGCGCAGGTGATGACGCCGGCGGGCGCGTTGCCCTTGTCGTTCGAGATCCCGTCGACTTCGCTGTCGGAGGCGATCGACGGCTTCGCCGCTGCCGCCGAGAAAGCGGTGGGTGAGACGATGCGCCGCCTGCAGGAAATGCGCCACGAGGCCGCCAGCTCGATCATCGTGCCGGAGGGCGGCGGTGGCGGACTGGGTGGCGGTGGACTGGGTGGCGGCGGACTGCCGGGCGCAGGCCCTGGCCCCGGCAAGATCCGCATCCCCTGAACGCCAAAATGCCAGCAGCCGGCGGGGTCGGCTCCGCTACAATAGGGCGACCAATAACAGGCGATTTGGACAGGCCGGCATGACGTATTGCGTGGCGATCTCGGTGGACGAAGGCCTCGTGTTCGCGTCCGACTCGCGCACCAACGCGGGTCCGGACCAGGTGAGCGTGTTCGGCAAGATGCACGTCCTGGTGGAAGAGGCGGACCGGTTTCTGATTCTCCTGTCCGCCGGGAATCTCGGCACGACGCAGGCCGTGCGGACCCGTATCCGCCACGATCTCGAGTTCGACCGGCAGCCCAATCTGAAAACCCTTCCCAGCATGGCCGAGGTGGCCGAGTATCTCGGCTCCATCAACGCGGAGCAGCGCCGCAAGCACGCCGAGAACAGCGAGCATGACGGCTCCATGACCGCGACGTTCATCCTCGGGGGGCAGATCGCGGGGCGCGACCCGGGAATTTTCCTCGTCTATCCCGAGGGCAACTACATCCGCGCTTCGAGCCAGACGCCTTTTCTACAGATCGGCGAACTGAAGTACGGCAAGCCGATCTTGGATCGCCTCGTCAAGACGTCGCTGTCGCTGGAGGACACGGCGCGTGTCTCTCTTATCTCGATGGATGCGACGATGCGGAGCAACGTCACGGTGGGACCGCCGATCGAGGTCCTGATGTACAACCCGAGCAAACCGCGCATGCTGCGCCACATGGTGTTCGGTCCGGACGACGACTACCTGCGAGAGTTGGGCCGTAGCTGGCAGGGCTACGTCGAGAAGGCGTTCAGTGTCCTGCCGCCGCTCCCGCCCCGGCCGACGGAGCTGCTGCGAGTCGTCGATGAATGAACGCCAGTTTGGCGCGCACCGGACCATTCAGGACGAAGGGATAGGGATCATCGACGCCCAGGCCGCGTGCGAGCTCATTGAGCCGCACGGACACGGATATCCATAGCGAGACTTCGGCATCCCAGTCGGCTGCCGGCGCGGAGACGAAGTGTGTGGCCCGGGCGGTTTCCAGCCCGTCGGTAATGTGCAGGTAATGCGACCAGCATTCCGCCCAGTCTTCCTGCGGATGGCTGGATGCGTACGGGCTGACGTAGTGCTCGCCCCAGTGAGCGGCGGGACCGGCCTCGTGGTAACGCGCGAGCGCCGCCGCGTAGTCGTCACGCTCGTCGCCGAACAGGGCGCGGAATTCGTCTCTTGCCGGGCCCGGCGGCGCCAGCAGTTCGTGGTAGTAGTGGCCGCTCTCGTGGCGGAAATGCCCGAGCAGCGTGCGGTATCTTTCCGACATCTGTTCGCGGACCACGTGGCGTGCGACGTCGTCGGCTTCGAGCAGGTTGATGGTGATGATGCCTGCGCGATGGCCCGTCATGACGAGCGACTCGGCGACCTGCGGGTTGCTGCGCTGGTCCTCGAGAAACTCGAAACGCAGCGGTGCACGCCCGTGCGCCGCCTCCAGCGGCAGGCCGAGCTGGATCAGGCTGTACACGAGACGACGCTTGGCGTGTTCGATGCGCCGCCAGAGCACGAGATTGTGCTCCGTGGACAGGTTCGGGATGATGCTGTTGAGCCGACACGCCACGCAGAAGTGGCTCGGATCGTCGGCGGGCAACAACCAGTTGCATGCCGTGTGCAGCTCCCGGTTGCGGCAGGCTTTCCATGGTCTGCCGTCGGCGGCGACGAAAAACGTCTCTCCCAGCGGGCGCGAAAGGAACTCGGCTTTCGGGGGCGCATAGCCGAGGTCCGCCCCGCAGGCGGTGCACCAGTAGTCGTCGAAGAACACGCGCACACCGCAGTTGCAATTGAACAGCTTCATGCGGCCCGGTCCGGCAGGAACCAGGCGCCGGAGACTTCGGTGTGCACCTGCGCGAGTTCCAGCTGGAGGTTGTCCATCAGGTTTCGCAATGCCGTTTTCTCGATGCCGCCCATGCGTTGTGCATCGAGGATCCGTTGCAGTCGCACGGCGCAATGCAGCGGCGCCTCGTGTTTGGGCAGTTTCAACATGCTCGCTTCCAGTTCCAGCAGGCAATGGCTGACCGCTCGCGGGAAAAGCGGGTCGTTCAGCAGGAAACGGATGACATCCTCCGCCCGGATCCGTCGGCGCACGTACTGGCGATACATCTGGTAACCCGACAAGGATTTGAGCACCGCCATCCAGAGCGTGTTCTCGAATCGTGCAACCCCGTCCCCAGCTTCCAGGAGGCTGGCCGCCGCGATGTCTATGATGCGCGTGGTCATGTCGGCGCGCTCGAGGTTCCGCCCGAGGCGGATGAAATGATAGGCGTCTCCATGGCTCATCGTACCGGACAGCAGACCGGTGGTTTGCTGTACGCCCTGGATGATCTCCGAGAGCGCCTCGTGGCGGCGGCGCGGGGAGGCTATCTTCGGCAGGGATTTTTGACCGTACAGGTAGAGTTCGTTGACACAGCGCCAGGCCTCGGTAGGGCACAGGTCGCGAGTGGTACGGAAATTCTCGCGGGCCTGGCCCAGCGAGGCGACGATCGAGCTGGGGCTTTCCGGATCCGAGATCAGGAACCTCAACGTGTCGCGATCGTCCGGTCGTGGGAAGCGTGCGTCGAAGTCCTGCCGGGCGCCGCAGATATCCACCAGCAGAGGCCAGGCGACGCCCGCATCGTGCGGCAGGTCGAGCAAGGCCGCATCGTAGACGCGCACCAGCCGCGCGGTATTCTCGGCACGCTCGAGATAGCGCGCGCCCCAGTACATGCGTTCGGCCACCCGTGACAGCATGTTCAGCTCTCCTCGCTCTCGACGACCCAGGTGTCCTTGCTCCCGCCGCCCTGGCTCGAGTTGACGACCAGGGAGCCCTCGACGAGCGCGACTCGCGTGAGTCCGCCGGCAGTCACCTCGCTGCGTTCCCCCTGCAGGCTGAAGGGCCGCAGATCCAGGTGGCGGGGTTCGAGTCGACCGTTGACCAGGGTCGGAGCGGTGGACAGGCTGAGGACCGGCTGCGCCACATAGTTGCGCGGATCCCGCGACACGAGCTGGCGGAATTTATCGATGTCCGCATGGCTCGCGGCCGGACCGATCAGCATGCCGTAGCCGCCAGATTCGTTCACCGGCTTGACCACCAGGTTCGCAAGATTCTCGAGCACATGCCGACGGTCCGTCTCGTCCACACAGGCGTAGGTCGGCACGTTGGGCAGGATGGCATCCTCGTCGAGATAGTAGCGGATGATGTCCGGCACGTAGGCATACACCAGCTTGTCGTCCGCGACGCCCGCACCCGGAGCGTTGGCGATCGCCACGTTGCCGGCGCGCCAGGCCCGCATCAGGCCGCGCACCCCGAGCATCGAGTCCGGACGAAACTCGTCAGGATCCAGGAAGGTATCGTCGACCCGGCGGTAGATCACGTCCACGCGCTCGAGCCCTGCGATGGTGCGCATGTAGACGCAGTCGTCGTCGGCCACTACCAGGTCGCCGCCTTCGACGAGTTCGGCACCCATCGCCTGGGCGAGGTAGGCATGCTCAAAATACGCGGAGTTATAGATTCCGGGTGTCAGGACGACGACTTCCGGATAATCCAGCGGTCGCGGCGAGAGCGACGCGAGCGTGTCGAATAACAGGGAAGGGTAATCGTCCACCGGCAGGATACGATTGCGCGAAAACAGCTCCGGAAAGACCTGCTTGGTCACGATCCGGTTTTCGAGCATGTAGGAGACGCCCGAGGGAACGCGCAGATTGTCCTCGAGCACGTACAGCGTGCCGTCCGCATCACGTACCAGGTCGCTGCCGCAGATGTGCGCCCAGGCGCCGTGGATCGGTTTGACCCCCCGGCATTCCTTGCGGAAATTGCCGGAGGTTTCGAGCAGCGCGCGTGGGAAGCGCCCGTCTGCGACGATCCGTTGCTCGTTGTACAGATCGTCGATGAACAGGTTCAGCGCCGTCATGCGCTGCTTGAGCCCGGCCTCCACGTGGCGCCATTCGCTCGCCGGGATGATGCGCGGGATGATGTCGAACGGCCAGGCGCGATCGATGTTCTGGCCTTCGCTGTAGACCGTGAAAGTGATGCCCATCTCGAGGATGGCGCGTTCCGCCGCATCCTGGCGCCGACCCAGCTGCTGCGCACTCAATGAGGAGAGGTGTTTCGCCAACTCGCGCGCATGGGGCCTGGGTCGCCCGGGGGCGCCCAGCAGTTCGTCCCAGCCCGTTCCCGGGTCATAGTCGCGCCAGCTTATCTTCATCGGCTGATCTCCATCATCCGAACAGGTCAGTCCACGCGAAGCACCGGCCCTAACGCGTCTCGGCAGGTGCTCACTCGTCGATGGTGAAGCTGATGTCGGCCCGCTTCGCGAGCCGCTCCCGCAGCATGCCGCCGAAGGCGGTGGCCGGTGTCCAGGAGCCGCCGCCGACCGGCAGGCTGGCTTCGTCGAGTGCCAGGCACAGGGCAGCCTCGCCGAGCATGCGGGCCGTGGCGCCGTAACCGGGATCACGCCGCCCGATGACTCGCGCCCTGAGCTGTCGCTCGGGCGCCGTGGGATGACGGCCGATCAGAAGCATATCGAAGCCGCCGGCTTCGCGGGCCGCCTCATCGGGGCCCTCACCCGGCTGCGGCAGAAACAGGCGATTCATCACCGCGCGAGTCGGCCCCAGCGAGGCGGCAGCCATGAATGCGCCGAGTCCCGCCGTGACGGCTGCGGCGCGAGTGAAACCCGCCACGCCCTCACCGGTGAGCACCGCCTCGGCGTAGCGGAAGCGGTGGCCCCAGGGCCAGTCGAGCAGCGCATGGCTTCGCCTCACGATGCGCGTGTTGACGCTCGCCATGACGAAAGGCGCGGTCCAGCCGTCGGCGTCGGAATCGCGCAGGGGACGGACCTGGTCACGTCCGTCCGGCCCCTTGCGCTGGTCCTTGGGGTTCAGTGCATAGGGGTGGCCCATCACGCGGCGGTCGTCGGGATCGCGTTTTGCCGCATCCAGCGCATTGAGCATGCTGGCCACGGTGCCGCCGCTGAAAGTGCCCTTCATGCGCCTGACAAACAATTTCACCGAGCTGCAGGGACGGCCGTAGCGCGCCACCGCCTCTTCCTGCAGGAACTGGCAGCCGAGATCGGAGGGAATCGAATCGAAGCCGCAGGAGTGGACGATCCGTGCGCCGGTCTCGGTCGCCCGCGTCTCGTGCGCGTCGATCATCCGTCGCATCCAGTGGACTTCGCCGCTCAGGTCGCAGTAGTGCGTGCCGGCTTCCGCGCAGGCGGCCACGAGTTCCGAGCCGTGCAGCGCATACGGGCCGACGGTAGAGCAGATCGCGCGGGCGCTGCGCGCCAGGCCGGCGAGCGAGTCGGCGTCGTGACTGTCGCCAAGCAGCACGGGGATACCTGGCGCGCCGATGTCGCGCAACACGGCGCCGAGCTTGTCGGCATCGCGACCCCCGACAGCCCAGCGCAGCTTGCGTTCCTTGCCCGTGCGCACCAGGTGCTCGGCGACGAGGCGCCCCGTGAAGCCGGTCGCACCCCAGAGGATCAGGTCGAAGTCGCGATCTTTCATCTCGTGTGCCGGGCCTCGCGGGTAGAACGCGTAAGCGCCTTAAGATAGCAAGAATGGCCCGCGTTCGGGGCGCAGGTGGTCATGCGGGACTGTGGATTCCATAATCGGGCAGTCAGTCAACATCCCGGAGACGCTCATGAAAACGCGCGCCGCAGTCGCCCTGGCAGCCGGCCAGCCCCTGTCGATCGAGACGGTGGACCTTGAGGGGCCGCGCGAGGGCGAAGTGCTCATCGAGATTCGCGCCACGGGCGTCTGCCATACCGACGCCTTTACGCTTTCGGGCGAGGATCCCGAGGGTGCTTTCCCGGCAATTCTGGGCCACGAGGGTGCCGGCGTGGTGGTCGATGTCGGAGCGGGCGTACGGACGCTGCGCAAGGGTGACCATGTCATTCCGCTGTACACCCCTGAATGCCGGGAGTGCGAGTTCTGTCTCAACCCGAAGACCAATCTCTGCCAGGCCATACGCGCCACGCAGGGTCGGGGCGTGATGCCCGACGGCAGCAGCCGCTTCTCCCTGGACGGCCGCCCGCTGTTGCACTACATGGGCTGTTCCACGTTTTCGAATTACACCGTCCTGCCTGAGATCGCCGCGGCCCGGATTCGCGAGGACGCGCCCTTCGACAAGGTTTGTTACATCGGCTGTGGCGTCACCACGGGGATCGGCGCGGTCGTGTTCACGGCGAAGGTTGAACCCGGTTCGACGGTGGCGGTGTTCGGCCTGGGCGGCATCGGCCTCAACGTCGTGCAGGGCGCGCGCATGGTCGGCGCCGACCGGATCATCGGCATCGACACGAACCCTGCCAAGGCGGCGCTCGCCGAGCGCTTCGGCATGACGGATTTCATCAACGCCGCGGAGGTCGGGGACGTCGCCGGGGAGATCGTTTCTCTCACCGGCGGCGGAGTGGACTATAGTTTTGAGTGCATCGGCAATGTGCAGGTGATGCGCCAGGCGCTCGAGTGCTGCCACAAGGGCTGGGGCACCAGCGTCATCATCGGCGTGGCCGGCGCCGGGCAGGAAATCGCCACCCGCCCGTTCCAGCTCGTCACGGGCCGCAACTGGCGCGGCAGCGCCTTCGGCGGCGCACGCGGGCGCACTGATGTGCCGAAAATCGTGGATTGGTACATGGAAGGCAAGATCAACATCGATGACCTGATCACGCATACGATGCCGCTGGACGACATCAATGATGCATTCGAGCTCATGCACCGCGGCGAGAGCATCCGCTCCGTGGTGCTGTACTGAGATGGCGATCGCCAATCTCCTCGAGACGATCTCGGAGCACCGTTGTTTCGGTGGCACCGTGGGCTACTACCGGCACCGCTCGGCAGTCAACGACTGTGAGATGCGTTTTGCCGCTTTTGTGCCGCCGGCGGCCCGTAACGGGCCGGTACCGGTGCTCACGTGGCTGTCGGGCCTGACCTGCACGGAAGAGACCTTCATGATCAAGGCCGGTGCGCAGCGCGTGGCGGCGGAGCGGGGCCTGATGCTGATCGCGCCCGATACCAGCCCAAGGGGGGAACGGGTGCCGGATGCGGAGGACGCCGCCTGGGACCTGGGTCTCGGGGCGGGATTCTACGTCGATGCCACCCAGTCGCCCTGGGCGCGGCACTACCAAATGTACAGCTATGTCACGGCTGAATTGCCCGAGACTGTTGCGGCGGCTTTTCCCGCGGACATGCGCCGCCAGGGAATTTTCGGGCACTCGATGGGTGGTCACGGCGCGCTGGTGCTTGGGTTGCGACATCCCGAGACCTACCGCTCGGTATCCGCGTTCGCGCCCATTGCGGCTCCCGCACGCTCTCCCTGGGGTCAGAAAGCGTTCAGCGCCTACCTGGGCCCGTATCCGGCGAAATGGCAAGACTGGGATGCGACCGAACTGCTAGGCCAGGGACGACGCTCGCCGCACACCATCCTGGTGGACCAGGGGATCGAAGACCCCTTCCTGGCCGCGCAGCTGAATCCCGAGGCGCTGGAGGATGCCTGCGCCACCGCAGGCCAGCCTCTGGAGCTGCGCCGCCACGCCGGCTACGACCACGGCTACTATTTCATCGCCTCCTTCGTCGCTGACCACCTTGATCATCATGCTGCCGTACTGGGTGCCGGATGAGCCAGGCAGATCGCGAACGCTGGGATGCACGCTACGCCCCTGAAGGCCTGGTGATGGGTTCGTTACCCAAGCCCTTCGTCCGCGAGATGGAGAGCGTGTTGCCGCACGCCGGCCGCGCCCTGGACATCGCTTGCGGCGAAGGCCAGCTGCCCGGCTGGCTCGCGCAACGCGGGCTTTCGGTCACGGCCGTGGACATCTCGCCGGTCGCGCTGGACAAGCTCTCCAGCCGCGCGGTCGAGGACGGTTATGCGGACCGGCTGAAGGTGATCGAGGCTGACCTGGATGACGGCCTGCCCCCTGTGGCGCCGGGGCTCGATCTCGTCACGTGCGTGGATTTCTATTCGCCTGCGGTCATCACCGAGGCTCGGCGCCTGCTGGCGCCGGGTGGGCTATTGCTGGTGCAGGTGGTATTACAGTCCGCCGACGGCGACAGCCCGCATCGCGCCCGGCCCGGCGAAGCGCTCGGATTCGCCACCGGCCTGCGGCTGCATTTCTATCGTGAGGGGGTGCTGAAAGGCCGCACGCTTGCCCAGTTGCTCGCGCAGCGGGTTCCGGCGTCCTTCCTGGCTTTCAGCGACTGAGGACGAGCTTGCCTTCCGGATTGACGCGCAGCCGATATTCTTCGGACTCGTGCACGATCACCACTTCCTTGTCACCGCCCAGGACGACACGGCTGGGAATGCGCACCGGGCGCGTGGCCAGGCGGTTCATCAGGCCGCTGCCCTCGGGGCTGCGCTGCTCGGGAGTCTGCTTGTTCAATGGACATACCTCGGACGCCCGTAGCTTGGAGCCTTACTTTGGGGCGGCCGGGGCGGCGGCCACAATCGGGGATTACCGCAGGTGGTCCGGACCGGCTCAGTACGGCGTGAAGGCTCGGGACACCAGCGCTTCGAGCCGGGCACGTTGCGAGATCAATGAGCGGTGGACGTTGAGCTGGCCGCGCGCCCGCGCCAGATTATGCTCGCCCCGGCTCTGGAACGTCCCAGCATTCCAGCCGAAATAGGATTCATTCAAGATGTCCGCGCAGAATCGTGCGGCCAGTTCCACCTGGATGGTCGCGGTGGCTTCCACCATGGCGGCTGCCTCCTCGCGACTGAGCCAGTCGCCGGCCACTGTTCCGTAGCCGCGCGTCGCGGCCGCGAACAGATCGACGGAGAAGCCGCTGCGCGGATCGTCTTCGGAGGCGATATTGCACCAGGAGCGAAAGGCGTCACCGAGTTCCAGGGGCAGCGCCATCCGCCCGAGCGTGTCGAGGTCGAGCATGCACAGCGCCCGGTCCTCATGCGCCGCGAATACCAGGTTCGTGATCTTGGGGTCGCCGTGTACGACGCGGGGCGCTGTCGCGGGGAGGGGCGAGAGCGCCAGGGCCGCCGTGAAGATCTCCGCGGCGAGCGCGGCGGCCGGACGGTAAAGCCGATGTTGGCCGTGTGTCTCTAGCGCCCGCTCCAGGTCGCGCAGGTGTCTGTCGGGCTCATGCACCGGGGGACGCACCGAACGGAACTGGTGGCTCAGGTCGTCAAGTGCGCGATGAAAATTTGCCAGCAGCGCACCGGCGGCCATGGCCTGCGCTTCGTTGCTCACCGTCTCGAGAACCCGACCATCGATGTGCGTCATCAGTCGCCATGCGCCGCGCTCATCCGGCAACCACAGTCGCCCGTCGCGGGCGCGCAGCAGGCGCGGCGTCGTCAGCCCCTGCCGGGCCAGGTGCGCGGTGACCGCCTCGATGTCCTCGTTGACCTCCGGGGGGAAAACCGGGTTGAGCTGCTGCAGCACGTAACGCGTGCCGTGCCGATCGAGTGCGGAGAACGTCCGGTTGATCAGGCCGCTGCCCAGCGGCCGGATCGAATCGGGCACCAGGTCCCAGGCGTTGGCGATGAGCAGATCAGGAGTGTCTTCGGGGTTCACGCAGCGCATCGTCCACGGGACGGGGCCTGGCGGCAAGGGCCGCGTGTGCGTTGCGGTGCAATAGCCGC